>Ga0207952_1000106_pt1 | contig 87029 bp, 62 predicted proteins | sample SubbioR12Aug_8Ca_FD_184831 | JGI IMG/M metagenome (GOLD analysis project Ga0207952, IMG submission 184831) | Serpentinite rock and fluid subsurface biosphere microbial communities from McLaughlin Reserve, California, USA - CR12Aug_8Ca (SPAdes) | ecosystem: Environmental > Terrestrial > Deep...
AGCTTGGAGGAATCCTAACAACATCAACTAGGGTGGATATAGAAAACAACTGTGTGTTTTTGTTGAATTTGAATTTATGAATCTTTGGGTAATTTACGCTTTGTTTGAGTAAATTTTTATCAATTTTTCAAATAATCTGCGTTTTTTTACTCATCTAACCTATGTTTAAATAAGTTGGACAGATGGTCACCTTATTATAATTTGAAAGCAATACCATCTTGACCAAGGAATGAGCAAGGTGCAGATTACGACTGCATGGCAGGATTATGCCACAGTCAAGAACTGGAAAAGGGATCTAAAATCCAATTCCAAAATAAACAAGCTTTCAGAAAAGACAGAGGAAGCTATCAACAATTACATGCCATTATTTGTAGAATTCAAGCAAAAGAATCCAGACCAAATTATCGAGGAAGCACTTGCAGGAAAATACGTAGTAAAGGAAAGCCTCTCAGACTTTGCAACCTGGCTCCAGGACATCAAGCACAAAAGCTTCAACCATGCAATCCATGGCTCATATCATATTATCAGAGGATTTTATTCTCACAACGAGGTAAACACCCAAAAGATAACAACTCCTGTAATGGACCCATCAAAGGTTCAGACCACTGATGACAATCTGCCGCTATTCAACTATCGAGAGATAGGAGATGGTGATGAAAAACAGCTTGTCATGGAACTGAGACGAGATTTTATCGGAAAGTTTTTTGATTTTTTTGATTTGAAATACAAGACAATAATGATGTGCATAAAGGATACAGGAGCTGACAGCGGCGACATTATGGACTGGACTCTGGAAATGATTAGATACCAGGAGCAGTACGAGAGAATCTTTATCAGAATTCTAAGAAAAAAGACAAGGCAGTATGCATGTCACTTTCTGTCAAAAGAGACCACCAAGCTGATAAGAAGATATGAAAAGATGCACAGGGCAAATGCACAAGACTCGGATCATGTCTTTGTCCATTCTGCAAGGGAATTCAAGTCGGAATTTTATAAAAAATATGGAAGGTCGTTTGTACCAGGAACAGACAAGCTTGACTTGCAAAAGCTCACAACTAACAATCTTTCTGATGCTGCAAGGGCTGCAACAAGACAGATGGAAAAAATGCTTTCAGAGGAAGGAACACCAATGAAAATTCTAAGGTCTGGACAGCAATCGCCGCTAAGACCAAAGAGGTTCAGAAAGGTGTTTTCTGATGCGTGTGACTATGCCGGAATTCCAGTGGATATTAAGAGACTGTTCATGGGTAAGGCAAATAAGGCAAATGAGGAATATGAGGGAAAATCAAGACAGAACTTGGAGATGTACTATGCAAACAAGCTGGAGCCAGTGTTGGCAGTTTATTCAAAACCAAAAGGAATGGAAGTAGAAGAAATCAGAAAGCTTGAGAAAAAGCTTGAAGAGAAGGAACAAGAACACCAGAAAAAAATGGATGATATGGAAACGAGATTCCAGAAGCAGATAGATTCTGTTCTTGACAAACTGCCGCGAGAATCCTGATCGCACTGACTTTGCATGAATCATCATGTGTGTTTTTTTTGAACAAAACAAAATCACGACGATGAAATTCCAAAACTGGGAATCTATTATAAAAGATTTTATGAACTCATGTACTATAACATTATTAGCTTTGTAACATTACGAAGACGTTGATTATCTTCACGAAGCGGGGGAGGATTGCGATCAAAACTTAGACAATCATTTTCATCAAATCACGACGAGGAAATTTTCAATTTTGAAATCTTTCTCCAAAAAATAACAAATCACGACGGAGAATTAGTATTTCATCATGCCGTCAATGTTAAATACAAACAATTTGAAAAAATCCGAATACTTCAGTTATGGGTTAGTGACTATGACTACTCAGGAACTAGACAAACGACCAAGAATGAATAGCACAACCCTTTTCGCCATAGTCAATTCTAATTATAGTTCAATCTGATAAATATTGATCTTTTGTCAAGGTTGAATCATTTTGATCCATCAGCGTGTTATTTTGAGCTGGTATTGTTTATGTAATTGCCAACCTTGGTAACTATGACCAAGAAATGAATAGGAAAAGCACAAAAAAGCAGTGTATACTTTATTGGCATACTAGCTTGTTCATTACCTATTTCCTGCAAGATGTAGGTGTGTGCTTTCAACTCTGGTCAGGAGATGGCCAGAGTCAATGCTTGTAGGTTCTGCCACTTCTGACTCTCAGGTCATACGCAGTAATTGCGGACACGGTAATTTTGTAGCTGTCAAAGTGATTTGCCTTGACAAGATAGGCAAGACGCACAAGATCCGTGTCTGCAGTTCCTGCCGTATTTCTGATTTTTACAAAAATTATCCGGAGGAGAAGATTTGATTAACGACTGTCACTGCTGCATCCAGATCCAGGACGAGAAAAGAAAAAAGAGATGGGATGGAATATTTGATGACAACTGGATTCCAGTTGCAGGACCAGCTCGAGGATTTGCAGAGTTTGATGGTGAAAAATCACAGCCGTATTACTGCCTTGCAGTCTACAAACTGACACAGTCTCAAAAGTTATTGATTGCCCAAAGGACTCAGCAACACTTTGGAATCAAGCTTGAAGACATTCTAAATGATTTTGAAAAACCAAACATGATTTTTCCAATTTTGTTTGATGATACGATTCAGATGATTTGTGAAAAGCACACAAGGATGATGATCTCATGATTACGGTTGAAAAGACATGTTACAATTGCGGGGCAACAATCCAGCCAATAAAATCAGACTATGAAAAATTCAATGACAAATTTGTAATTGACACCGTAATTGTGGAATGCATTCACGGGCACAAGAACACTGTAAAAGTTCAGGAGGATAACGGGCTTGATTGAACTGTCTGAAATATTGGACGGATTGTTAGCAGACGGATTAATTTCTCATGAAATTAAAAAACAGTTAGATGAATCACTAGAGAATTCAAAGAAATTCCAAGAGTTGAGAGATGTTTTCAAAGAAGACAGTCCACTTGAATTGGCAATTTTAATTAAAATTTTAGATGATTTCAAAAAACATTCTAGGTGTGGTATTTGTGGAATGGTTACACCTGAACATTCTATTGATAGCCATATAGAATTACACCAAGTAGAAACAATCAAAAACAAAGTAATCGAGGAAAACAAATCACTATCAGAAGAAAATGCAAGACTGAAAGAGAGAATTGATATTGCTAATCATAATATTAAAGAATTAAAACTAATATTAGAAAAAACAGCACAATTAAAAAACAATTTACAATCTGAAATTCAAAACCTCAAAGCACAACTAGAACAATGGAAAACAGATTATAATACTAGAGCAGAAAAGTGTGTAGAGTATAAACAACAACTAGAACAATACAAGATAACAACAGATGAGATTAGAAAGCTCATGGATGGATATCATAAATTTGATACCATAATAACTTCCGTGCCTGAACTTACAGCAATACTCAACAAAATAGGAGTACAGACTTGAGTCACATTAAAGATTGTGATTATGACAAGGATGGGTACTATGATGTAGACTGTCCAGAATGTATGAGAATCTACAACGAATTTCTAGATTCCAGAACAAATCCAACAGATAAGAATGTAAAAAAAATGACAGAGTCAAACAAAGATGAGATTCAGAAATTCATCGCTGATGAAGTAAAAAAACGTGGAGGTTCATCTTGAACCACTTCAACTGCATCTTTTGCGGCACTGTCTGCAAGAACTTTTTGCCACACCTGGAAAAATACCACAAGTCAGGCATTGACCCGTTTCCAGTAACAGAAGAACAAGCCAAGAAATATTTCAGGAGCAGAAAATGACACCGATTGAAAGGCTTCCAGTAAATGTTTATTTTTTCTATGAAGGAATAATGCAAAAATGCAATCATAATATTATTACAAAAGGATATGCACCAAGAGAAGAAGGTTGGAGAACATGCTGCATCTGTTTCTACATAACTTGGATTCCAACTTCTGACACTCAATACATGAAAGATGGAAAATACGATGAAGAAAAAATAAAACAATCAGCAACCAAAGACGGCGTTCCTCACTTTCCAATCATGCCAACAAACAAAACTGTTTTTGAGGTTGTGAATTGAATCCAAAACTTCATCTGAAATCTCAGATTGTGGATACCCAGTCAGGGGAAATCATCTGCGGATGTGGATGCGGTCTTGTAATGGCTGAAAAGACAAGCGAAAATAAGATTCCAGGATTTGAGGATGAAAAGCATTCTGTTCACTACAAGGCAGAAAGCAATGTTGAACATGACAAGGGAATAGGATCAATAATCTCCAATACTTATTTTGGCAAAACAACACCAACAAGAAAACAGCAAAGTGAAATAAAGAGACTGAGAACCTGGCAGACCCGCACCAGGATAAACAACGATTCAAACAGAAGGCTTGAAAAATATTTCGAATCATTGGGATCTTTTGAAAACGAGCTTGAAATTTCATGGGTTATAAAAAATGACATTTACACATTTCTCAGACGTCTTGAAAAGCAACATCTTCTCAAACACAAAAACGAAAAGATAACAATCATTGCACTTGTCTATCTTACAAAAAAACTGCATGGAATTCCATTTCATGTAAAACCATATCTGAAAAAATATCATTACACAATTGCAACTTATCTGAAATACATAGATGATTTCAAGACAGGCCTTAATCTTAACACTGCAAACCTTGCGACTCCTAGAATGGCAATTATGCTTTCCATATGCAAGAAGCTAAACATCAGACAAAGCATAGCCAGTACTGCAAGCTCCATAGTTGATTACTGCGTTGAAAAGGGACTTTTCATATCAAAGCAGCCGTCAATTCTTGCTGCAACATGTGTCTATGTTGTATCTACAAATCAGAATGAAAATATAATGATGATTGATGTTGCAGAAGCCACTGGATGTTCCAGTGTCTCAATTCGTAATCTCAAAGATGAAATGAAGGAAGTCTTTGAAATTTTTGGTCTAAGCATTGAGCTGAAAAAATCAATCAGAAATTATCAGAGTCAGGAGAGATTGACTTGAACATCGCAGGTGGTCCAAGCTATTCAGTTCCAGAGCCTTGGGATGGCTCTATCAAAGATGAAGGTTTCTGGGATGATACTCAGATCTGCAAGAAATGCAAGAAAAAAGTGATGTTCTTCAACTCTGGAAAAAAGAAGGACCACACCTGCACGCATTGTTGGAGGGTTGTAACGATATGACTTGTAGAGGAATATGCGAGAAATACCGTGCAAAAAAACCTGTCGGAACCAACAGGTATCTTTCAGGACAAAAGAGATGTCAAATCTGTGATCTTTTCATCCAATGGGATACGCTTTGGTGTCCTTGTTGCAGCTACAGACTGAGGACAAAACCAAGAGGCGGAGAAAACAAGAGAAGATTCCGCCAAGCCACGGAGGAAAAGAAATGACTTCCATGAAAATTAAAATTGGAACCAATATTGATACTGGCGAACCTGTAGTCCTGGATCTTGACTATGTCATTGAAGAAAGAATGGAAATCTTGGGAGGATCAGGAAGTGGAAAATCCCATCTGCTAAGATGCATATGCGAACAGACAAACGGAAAGGTTCAGCAGATAATCATCTCTCCAAAAAAAGAGTTTGTAACACTAAGGGAGAAATTCAATTACGTTCATGTCGGAACTGCATCACCAATTTCAAAACCTGACATTGAGCTAAACACCAGATATGCAGGACAGTTGGCTCTAAAGATTTTAGAAACTGGAATGGATGCAATCATAGAATTTTCTGAAAACTCTAAAGACCGAGTCAAGTATGTCAGAAATTTCATTGAAGGACTTCTTGATGCTGGAGAGCATCTGTGGCATCCTGTGATGATATGCATTGATGAGATTGACATTTGGGCTCCTGAGAAAGGACATGGAGAAGCTGAATCTCTTGGAACAATTGCAGACCTGGCATCAAGGGGAAGGGACAAGGGATTCTTTTTGGTTGCAGCAACTCAGAGAATCTCAAAATTCAACAAAGACGTTGCAGCTGAGCTTGGTGTAAAATTCATCGGAAAGGCAACACTTGACAATGACCAGACAAGGGCAGCTCAGGAGCTTGGAATTCCATCAAAGGAAAAGACAAAGCTTAGGGACCTTGGAAGACCAAACTTTCATTTCTATGCATTTGGTCCAGGACTGTCTGATGACGTAATCAAAATCAAATCGCTCCCAGTCCAGACAACGCATGTTTCAGGATACAAACGAAACAAGATGCAAAAGCCGATTCCAACTCCTGCAAAAATTTCCTCAATGATTTCCCAGTTCTCAGACTTGCCAAAGGAAGCTGAAAAGGAAATAAAGACAAAGGAAGAGCTTCATAAAAAAATTACAGAACTTCAGATAAGACTAAAGCAATCTGAAAAAATACAGCCAAAGCAGGACCCACAAGTAATTCAAAATGCTCATGATTCTGGTTATCAGAAAGGATTCAACGATGCTGTAAAAAAATCAAAGGAAACAATAGATGCACATGTAAAATACATTCATGCCATAAAATCAAACGCATCAAGAATTAAACAGATACTCTCTGGAATTCCAGAAAAAATAGATCATGAACTTGCACTGATTCTTGAAACTGCTCCTGTAAATTCATCATTGCCTGAATTACCTAAAGAGACAAAATTACCTATCCATACAGATATTGTAAAATCATCTCCTGCAATAATTCAACCAAAGACAAATGAATCTACAAATAGTCTATTAGTAGATTCCAACATTTCTGGACCTGAAAAAATAATACTTACTGCAATTGCACAAAGAAATCCACAGGAAGCAACAAAACAGCAAATCTCAATCGTTTCAGGCTATTCAATCAAAAGCTCAGGCTTTAACAATAATCTGGCACACCTCAATTCAAACGGATTGATTCAGCGTTCTAATGGAATTATGAAAATAACCGAAGCTGGTTTACAGGCATTGGGACCATACGACCCACTTGAAACTGACCCAGAAAGACTACTTGACTTTTGGTGTGACAAGCTTGGAAACTCTTGCGGAAAAATTCTCAGAGCAATATGCGAGGCATATCCAAACTCGATAACAAAAGAGGAAGTAGCTGAAAAATCAAATTATTCAATTACAAGCTCTGGATTCAACAACAATCTTGCAAAGCTGAATTCTTCAAATCTGATAGAACGACTTGGTCCAGGAGAACTCAAAGCATCAAAGGAGATGTTTCCATAATGCCCTGGTGCAGAGCTTGCGGTTATCGGGAAGCAGAAGATGAAAGTTGCAGATGTCCAACTTGCGGAGGTCGTTTGAAATAATGCCTTGTGGAATAGCCCAGATTTGTAAGAATCAAAAATGCCGTCATTACAAATCAGATCATAATCATAGAAACGAATGCCAAGTGGCAGAATGTGATTGTCCAGAATATATTCCAGGACAAATTCTGAACACAACGCAGAGGTATCTTAGACCGGAGGAGTCAGAGTAATGCCCAAAGACGGATACGTATCTGTAACTTTTCCAACATGGATACTTGAAGCTGCAAGTGTAATCATGCCACCAGGACAAACGCTTCAAGCTTTTATCTTAAACAATCTGCTTGTTCCAAACATTTCAAAAAAACAGCTTCGAGAAATTTACGACAAGTGGGTATCTGAGCACTATCCGTTTGGAGGAACAAAGCCTTTTGACAATTCTGAGAGTGAGGTAAAAAATGATTCAAACTAAAAAGCCAGAGATACCTTGGTATGACAAGCACCGCAAGGTTGAGGATTTCAAGGACTCGAAAGACTTTGTCGATGGATACAATCAGGCTCTAAAGGATTTTGACATTATTTTTGGAATGGCACCCATTCCAGGAGAAGAAGAATATCGATGTGGTACAATTCATGGAAGTAATCAGATTCACTCGGTTTGTGAGTTTTGGAAATTGGAGTACAAGAAATGACCTGTAAAATCTGTTTTCATTCTAACTATAATGATCTTCCAGGAGATGATTTGGAAGCTGCGTGTAATTGTGATTGTCATGATGAATGTGATGAGAATACATGCCCTGACTGTGACAGAGATTACTCAAACTGCATATGCGATGGAGAAAAAGAAAATGAATAAGGAAAATAAAATAAATATTTATTTATTTATTTATTTATTTTTGATTTTATTTTGTTTTAGTTTAGGAGTTTGTTTCTAATGGTTCTTCGTACATTTGAAACAGATGAGGAAAAATGGAAGAAGTTCAAAGCTCACTGCATCAAGGAAGGAATAGACCTAGGAGAAAAACTCAATTCGCTAATCGATACGGAACTAAAAGAGCATGGAGACGGCAATCCAGCTTTCAAAATCACTGACTTTAATGATCCAAATTTCATTGCAACTCCTGCACTTACAAGAAGTCCTGAGGACATTAGAAAATATCTTGAAAAAATCTGGGGAACCCCTGAATGGGACAAGATAGGTAGATGCCTTGATGAGACTTGGGTCAAGCAGTACAATGATGTGGAGGCAAGTCACCTATGATTTCCACAACAAAGCAGGTGACAAAGACACTTTCCAGAGTAGAGGATGAGCTGACAACAAGACTTGCAGAGACACATGATTTTACAAAACTAAGATCTGGCCAGAAACTTGATGTGGTTCTTGACAATCCAGAGCATCTTATTTTGTTCAAACTTCACGGAAGAAGGACAGCATTAAGAATAGAAAACATTTTGCAGAATGCAATTGCAAAGTTCTGGCAAGCTCGAATGTCAGAGGCGATGGTCCCAAACGACAAAAAAGTTCTTGAAAAACTTCTTGAAGAAATAGTCAATGCAGACAAGACAAGATACACACTTGTCAATCAGCAGATGACAAAGCTTGCAATCAATAAAAAACTGGAATGGGTTTTCAAGGTCTACAAGAATGTCCTAAACGAGGTAAAGGTATCCCCTGCAATAATCAAGCCAATATCGCTTTCAAGTATTGGTGCAGATTTGGTTGACAAGATAGTATGCTTTGATTGTTCAATCAGTGGCATGGAAGCACAGCAGGCAATTCCAGATGCATATGAGACTGAAAAATCAGGGCGTGTTCCGATTGAAAACTATCGAAAAGAAAAGGACGGGGCGGTCAGGGATTACTATTATGATGACTTTCAGTATTACTGGCTTGAGGAAAACACAAAGGAATATTCAAAGAAAAAAATTCTCAGAAAGATTCCAGGTCAGTCATTTGGAAGATTTGTTGGAAACTTTGAGACAAACGACAAGGTCAGAGTGATTGGATATTACAGAGCAATTGAGAAGGACAAAAAATCAAAGAGTCCTGGAATGGACGTCGAGATTGAAATTCTCAACATGGAAAGGCTTGAGGCTGACACTGAAATTACAATTTCACAAAAGGAACTGTCAGAGTTAAAAAAACTGGCAGATGATAATCCTGAAGAGTTTATAGAAAATATCACAACTTCATATGCGCCACATATTGTTGAAAACAAGCTTCCAAAGTTTGCCTTGATGCTTGCAGCAATAGGAAGTGCAAATCTTGGAAAATACAGAAATCACATCCATCTGTATCTGGTTGGAGATCCTGCAACTGCAAAATCTGAGATGCTAAAGTTTGTTGCAAAGTTGAGATACCTTGGAGTCTATGCAGATGCGCCAAACGCAAGTGCAAGAGGCCTGATGTATTCGCAGGAAGACTGGGGAAAAAGAAAAATTCTGAAAGCAGGTCTTGTAGTAAAGCACGAGCTTTTGGCACTTGATGAGCTTGACAAGATGGGTGACACAAGGCAGGAACTAAACACCACAATGGAGCAGCAGTTTGCATCATACCACAAAAACCCGTTTGACATAGAGACCCCGATTAACTGCACGATAGTTGCAGGAGGAAACCCACAGAATGGAAAATGGGTTGACAGCAAGACACTGATGGACAATCTAAAACCAATAGAACCAGAACTGCTTTCAAGATGTCTTATCATCCGAGTGTATAAATCTGGAAAAATCACAAAGAGGATGAGACACATACTTGACAACATTCAGGGAAGAGATTCAGTAAAGCCGATTTACACAAATGAGCAGCTTGCAGGACTGGTGTCTCATTGCAGAAAACTTTCCCCAAAGATCACACCTGAAGCTGAAACTGCAATTATTGAATTTGTGGAATTCTTTGAGGGAATAGAGCAATCATCAGATGTCAACCTGTCATTTGGAATCAGACAGGAAATCGAGGTAATCAGAATATCAACTGCAATTGCAAAACTACTGCAAAGAAAATCAGTCGATGTGACATGTGTAAGACTGGCTGTTAAATTCCTCAAAGAATGCCATGCATCTCTTGGAATGAGAACCGAGGGAAGAATGGTGGAGATGAACCTAAACGACCAGGCAACAAACAGAGACGAAGCTTGGCATCAGATTATCAGAGAACTGCAAAAATCATCAGATGATGGGTGCTTTTCAGAATCAGAACTAATCACAAAGATGTTAGAATTTACAATGTTCTGGAAGACAAAGGATGCAGCTCATGGATACTGGAAGAGATTCAATCCAAATCTCAACAAGACGTCTGATTACTACGAGCCGAAACCAGGGAGGTATCAGAAGGTATCATGACAACAGCAGACAGCGAACATTCGCGCAAAGTTTTGGAGATGGTTGCACAGAGGGCAGGAGTTACAGAACTACGAAAGATGCTGCATGACAAGGAAAAATCAATTGGACTTCTAAAAGAGCAGATTGGATTTTGTGAGATTTCAATCGATGTGTTTCAAAAAGAATTGGAGGTAAGACTAAAGAAATGATTTATCAATCAAGACAAAAGAAAATCTTCAATTTCTTTAGGGCTCTTACAGTTCTGGAATTTGTAATATTTTTGGTGTTGGAGGTCTGGAAATGAAACAAAAGCTTTTGCTAAAACCACAGAACAGGACGATTTATCGTGGTGACGTAATAGATGTTCTTTCAAGATTTCCGACAAATTCCATTAGTTGCATCTTGACAAGTCCGATGTATTACAATGACATTGACCTAAGTGTTCCAGGAGCTTGGGGAAACGAAAGATCCGTCTTTGAATATCTCTCAAAGATGAGAGTCTTGCAAAACGAACTGCTAAGAGTTCTAAAACCAAGAGGAACATGCTTTATCAACATCTCTGATTCGTATGCCAAAAGAGATCATGGTCCAATCCAAAAAGGCACCAAGCTTATGGTTCCAGAATTCTTTTCAAGCCAGTGTGTCCTTGATGGATGGTACTGTGAGAATATCATCCAATGGCTGAAACGAAACGCATTTCCAACTTCTGTCAAGACTCACTTGTGGTGGAACATGGAACCTGTTTATTTTCTTACAAAAAGAAAACAGCATTACTTTAATCTCAACGCTGTGAAAATTCCAAGACTGCATAAATCAAAATATGTGAATCGCAGAGTGAGGGATGCTGCAGCTGGAAGACTTGAAAAAAGATTTGGAAATAATTTCAAAGCTTCCAAAAAAGAAGTGAGGCAGTTCAAGCAGGACCAGAGAAAGCGCGCCGACTATACAGGATTTAATTCAAGGTATGATAGTGCAAAGACTGACAAGAATCCTGGATGTCTTTTGGACATTCCTGTCAAGGTTGTAAAAAACATCAGCCATGTTGCATACTATCCAGTAGAGTTTGCAGAGTGGTTCATCAAGTGCGGATGCCCAAAGAACGGAATAGTTCTGGATTGTTTCATGGGCTCTGGAACCACTGCGATTGCAGCTGAGAATCTTGGAAGACAGTGGGTAGGAATCGAACTTTCAGAGAAATTTGCCAACGAATCAATTCAAAGAATAGGGAGAGGTCGAGTTGTCTAATATTTCTGAGATAAAAATCAACGAAGAGTATTTTGCATTAGTCCCTAGACCTGACAGTTTCCAGATTAACAGCTTGAGAAATTCAATACAGGAAGACGGTCAACAAATCAAGATAATTGTAAATTCCCAAGGAGTGATTCTAGACGGTCACACTAGATTCATGATATGCAAAGAACTTGGATTGGAGCCAAAATATACCATCAAAAAGTTTGATTCAATTCAACAAGAAAAAGAGTTTGTTATTTCAGCTAATGTCAATAGAAGACAGCTCACACTATTTGAAAGAGGGGAGGTATTGTTCTCCTGGTGGAAGGAAGAAAAAAAGAGAAGTAAAAGCGAAGGTGGGTATTCTAAATGGAAATTAGAAAAGACTGGAATTTCTTCAGCTACTACAGTCAATGGAAGAAAAGAGAGGCTGCTAAACAAATTTGCAAGAATAATTGGAACTAATGCAACAATGGCTCATGAGATAACTTGGCTGCTGCTTCATGCCCCTGAAGAAATAAAAAACAAGATTAGAAAAGAAGAGATTACAATTGACGAGGCTTATGTTCAGACAGCAAAACCAAGCAGAAAACCTAGAAGTTTTTACAAATATCCTGATCGTCTGAGATATCCAACTTGTCTGAACTGTGGAGAACCAACAGTCTCAAATAAAAAAATCAACTGTCATGTTCACTCTCAATTCTGTTGCTCTAAATGTGGATGGGGAAACTAATGTCTGAAATACTAAAACCTAGAATCAATGCAGCATACTATGATTTTATCCCTAGACCTAATGCAGAAGACAGAAGAAAGCTAAAGGAATCAATAATCAAAGACGGAGTACAAATTCCAATAATTGTTACTCCTGAAGGATTCATCTTGGATGGACATACTCGTTATGAAATATGTCTGGAATTGGGAATAGAATCGACAATTCCAATTGAAATAAGAAAATTTTCTGATGAGACTGCAGAGAGAAAGTTTGTTGTAATGACAAACTTGGCAAGAAGACATCTAAACAAATTTCAGAGAGTAGAGTTGTCTTGGCCATTGTTTGAGATTGAAAAGATAAGAGCCAAGGAAAGAGAGACTTGGAAATCAAATTCAAATCTTTGTGTAACTGATAAGGAAGGAAAGATAGTAAAAGCAAAGAAGAAGATCAAAGAGGGTCTATCTGCAGAGCTATATGGCAAGAAAATTGGAATTGGAAAGACTCTGATCAATCAGGTTGAATATCTCAAAAAACACGCATCTCCAGAACTGATTCTAAGATGCAGAAATAATGAAATATCAACTGTTGCAGCTTATGATTTGCTTCGTGGACAAAGATTGATGTCTGATGGAAAGAGACCTGAGAAGACAATTCAATTCTGTCCAAATTGTAACACCAAGACTACTAGTCCAAAGAAGACAAAATGCCATGTTCACAAGTGGTTCTGCTGTGAACTTTGCAAATGGGGGATATGATGTCATTACAAATACAGTTTCACTCCTGCAGCTTTTGTGATTTTACTTCACCAAAGATTACTGCGTTTGTAGAACATATGGCAAAGATGCATGAGATCAAAGAAGAAAAGAATACCATCATTGGACGTGGAGAATCACTGCTTGTAGAAATCCTGAAAAGAAAACTGCAAGGCGCAAAGATTTTCACCCAAGTGCATCTGAAATATCTGGTTCCAAAAGAGGAAGTAAGGGAATTCTCTGAAAGGCAGATAAAAGAAACAGTCGATGTCCTGGTAATCCACAAAAGAAGATGGTACTCGCTTAGGGTTCAGCACGGATCAACAAAAAAATATCATCCAAAGGGGCATCTTGGAAAACAGCTTGCACAATCTGATTTGGTTCAAAAGACATTGATCCAGAGGTATCACGGAAAGAATTCTGTTATTGACTTTAGGGAATCTGAATGCAGGACATTGTTTCACAATAAGGATTCGTGGTATGCGGAAGCTGAGGTCGGGATACAGTGCATGTTGGGAGGATTACAGATTTGAGTGAAGAAACATTACGCTGTCCCAATTGCAACACTGGAATGTTATCTACTCCATTGATTAGATATGTCTCAGAAAGTGGAAAAAGAAAAGGCAAGAATTTACCGATGAAGTGGTGCAGGTTCTGCAACATCATGATTCCGATTTCAAAGGATGTAAAATTCTGGAATGGAAAGGAAGCTGTCGAGGTTTTGAATTAGATGGAACTGACGAATCAGACAAAAGACATGTTGCATTGGTTTACCAATTATAGCAGAATCCAAATGGGCATTGATTATCCAATTCTACTTTACTACGCATGGGAAGAAATAGAACATTTCAACTATCCAATTCCAGACAAAAGACATTACAACAAACTCTTAGGATGGTCTGATAAAATCAATGGAAATAATGTTTTACTAGTCAATGTAAGAATGCATCAAAGTTTCAATACAGTACTACGAACTGTGATACATGAATTAATGCACTTTAAATTTCCAAACGAAAATGACGAGAGTCGGATAGAAATATTCACTACAAGATGGTTGGAAACAAAGCACACTGATTTTGGATTCTTTTATGATGAGAAATTTTTTGAGGAATGGAATTTACAGATATGAGTATTTCTCTTTTAGCGCCGCCAAAAACAAACATTCCTCCACTATGGAGACAATGCCAAAATCCTAACGGATGTGAGAACTATGTCCAGTGTCCGCACTTTAGATGTCTGAAATGTTGGCAAAAGTTCTGCATTGGTCATGGCGACAAAATTGACAAGAAGAATCTAGTGGATGATGAACTAAGATGATTTGTAGGACAATAAACTGCTTTCACAAGGCAGCCAAAAGCGGAACCAACAGAGGCAAGTGGTGGGAAATCTATCAGGTCTGTAGCTGTTGTTGGATGGAAATCCAATATCTTAATCCGACAGTTTCAGAGTTTTTCAAGGTCTCATTGATTATCAATACCGGCATTAGATGCAGTACTGCAAAAAGAAATTATGGAAGACATGAGGAGATAATTGTAAATTGAGTCAAGAAAACTTTGGAATTAAATTCTCAGAAGAGAGTATTTTTTGTAGTTGTGATTGTCATAGTAAGGCAAAGCTTGTGCATCCAAACCACTGTTTCTTTTGTACCGAAATACATAAACCTGAAAATTACGAAGATAAGAAATGAAAAATTTGTTTTATTCGTTATATGTTAGATTAGAATTTTTTCTCAAACGACATATGATATGCGTAATTAAAGGTCATGTAAAACATAAAGATTTTCCGTATAAAATAGAAACAGTTTATGGACTGCCCGTTTTATCAGATCATCATTGTTGTTTGAGATGTGTTAAACCCCTACTTTTATTAGAAAAATTAGAAGAACAAATTAAATTAAGAGGATTACCAATTCCAGAATGTTGTAATGAATTAAACAAACTTAATCCGTATCATACATTTTTAGAGAAAGAAATTACAAATCTAATGGAATTAAAATCAATGCATGATGATACTTGTACATGTGATAATTGTAGAGATTTAATCATAAAAATCTCACAATACAAGGCAGAATATGACAAAATCATGAATTCATGAAAAATGAAAGAATCTGGAAACATCTCAAAATCACAGTATCCTGGAACAAAGAAAAAATCATGGTGTACAATATGCCGTCAAGAGTTGAACCATCTTAGCAGAGTAGAGCAGGATCTTCATGCAGAAAAATGCCTAAAGGAATCAATAGAGCAAAAGAAGCTAATTTGATTAGTTGGTAGCTCATAATTGGTAGCTCATAATTGGCATGACGTGCCTTGCATTAAATACTAAAAATTAAAACTTTGATTGACTGTGGAACCTAAACATCAGCTAATCGATGAAATCACACCGATTATAGCCAACAATCTATCTGAATCTGAAAAACAGGCAGCGATACTAAAACTGCAAAAGCAGGAATCAGAGATCAGAAACGGCATTGCAGACACTGAAAGCATTATCCACATTGCACTTTTCACTTCCGAACAGGAAATAATCAGAAGATGGGCAACACGTCTGAAACAACTGCACTATCTTGGTGCATATGAAAAACCAATCAACACAATATCAGCTCACATAAAATGGCAGATTGGAAAAATGTCACTTCCGCTGGAGAAAAAAGATAACCTTATTAGAAATATATCACGTTCATTAGATGAGGAATTCAAACAGAATTCTGACACAGGACAAAATGTCCCTGAAAACACTTCCGCTTTTTGCAACACAGAAAACTCTTTCATTTTTGCTGCAATGACAGCTTTCAAATCTTATCATGAAACTTTTGTAGAAATTGCAGACACTCTCTTGCAGCATCTTGAAGACCGTCAAATCAACAAGGAATTTTGCAATGTCCTGGAATGGGAAGAGATTGCAGAGTTCTGTACCATACTTGCAGCAATGCAAGAAAAAATAAAAGATGCTCACAAGGATTCTGTAAATCTCGACAAGCAGCTTGCAGAATTCTCGTCATTGAACTACATCAAAGAAGATCTCAATCTCAGACAGTCTTCAGATTCTTTTCGGGATGCGATGTATGTCTTGCTTGGAGCTGACAAGTCGTTTAGAAAGATGGCACACAAGTTTGGAATATCGCCAAGACAGAACCAAAGAGTAAGGGCAAGACTTGATGACTGGCCAGAGAAGGATGCAAAGAGAGTAATCCTTGAAGTGATGGGATCTTATCTCTGTCCTTGTGGATGCGGAATGAATCTTGTGACATCAAAGAGACATGTCGACTTGACAAGTGACAAGTTCTTTTGGGAGATAAGATTCAAGGACAAGAAATTCAAGATTCCAGAAAAGTACAGACAGAAATATAATATCACTCCGATTGCAATAGCTGAAAAAGTCTGGGGCAAAAAATTCAAGCTCGCAGTATCGGCTTAACCTTTCTTATTATTGCCAAGTTCGTACTAACATCATAAACTGCGCTTGTGCAGCTATGGTCAGTGTTCGGGACGCTAGAGCGGATTCAAAACCGCACCCGTTTTATATTCAATTAAGGTAATTTTAAAATACTATTGTAATATTGTAATATCGACCAAGAATGCATAGGAATAGCAGCATTTCAAATCCCGTAGCTGGGGGCAATAATACCAGTAAGAAAACAGCTATTGATTCAATAGTTGAAAATACCCAAGGTCTGATTAGAAAGGACCTTCTTTTGGAGAACGATTCATAATGACTGATGTCATATGTGGAGAATGTAGAGATCCAGTAAACGATGGTATTGGTTCTCATCCAAAATGCAGAGACAGAGCTTGTACTGCACAAATGAAACGTTATGGAAGGGCAATCTAATGGCAAAAAGAGTTACCCTTATGATGGACGAGTCAATTGACAAGAAGCTCAGACTCCAGCAATCAAAGCAAATCAAGGAAACAAACGCCTCAGTAAGCTATTCGCAGGTAGTCAATGAGGCACTTGCAAAGGTGCTGTAAATGGACTCTGGAAAACAAATGATCTTCGAAGACAGAAGAAAAAAAGCAGCAAAGGAAGTCATTCTGAAACGAGTCGGGGAACACACTTTCAACGTTGTTGACAAGGAAGGAAACTTCAAGTATAAAGTCTCAACCGTTCCAGGAAAGGAAGACTGCGAGTGTCCAAGCTTTGTGCAAAACAACACAAAGAAACATGATGATGCAACAGGTGAATTCTTTCTCTGCAAGCACATCTATGCTGCACAGTATGTGGAAAGTCTGGAAGAAACAATCAAGGAAAATTCCACACATACAAAGGAGATGGCAAGCTAATGCCTTTCCTCAAAATATCAGAAGCCAGGGATGCAATGAAGGGAAGCTTTGTTGGAACCATCAGGTCAGCAGGAGATCTAAAGTCTGGAACCAAAGACGGAAGAGACTGGACAAAAAAAGTATTCATCATCGAGGATGACAGTACGGCAGTCGATATGGTAGCTTGGGGAGATGACATCTCAAAGTTCAAGGTTGGAAACAGATACGAGATTGTAAATCCGTTATGGAAGGAATACAACGGTGACATCACCGTAAACATCAGCAGGTACTGCCAAGTCAAGCTGATAGGAACTTCTGGAACCCAGTCAACGATGGAAGCCTCAACACAGTCTGCTCCAACTCAGACAAACACAACACAGTCAACTGTCCCACCATCTGACGAATATCTACAGAATAGACAAAAAGAGATTCTTGAAAAAGAGGCTGCAAGAAACAAACAGATTGAAGAAAAGACAAAGTCTGTATTCACAGCAGAACAGCTTGTAGACATCGACAGCGAGCTTGACAAGCTGATTGTCCTGGAATCAATAGTGACAAAGAAACTAACAGGTGAAACATTACCAAATCCAGCAAAAGTCGGAATGTTGATGAAGTTTCTTTATGACAAATTAGGGGCAAAACAATGACTGATTGCGCGTCATGTGGAAACAGATTGGAAACTCTTGGTGGTAGAATGAAACCTTTCTGTGCAGTAGAAGAATGTACAAACTATGATAAAAAATCCACAAGACAAGCTGAAAGATTATTGGGACCAAAGAATCAAACCCAATAACTTTCTTTTTTATTTTTTCTTCTTTATTGTAATTCAATCATAAAGATACCAATGCAGTACATCGCACAACAAAAGACACTGACTGGCGTAATCTTTCATTATGCAAATGAAGATCACGTCGTAGAATCACTATTCTACACCAATGATGAATTGGACACAATGGCTAACGTTTCTCCCGAATTCGGGGAAGCTGTTGAATATACCTCAAAAGGTATGAAAAAACCATTAGACTCATAATGTAGAATAACATCTATTTTTTTTCAAATAGTTCTCTAGAATCATTACATCTAAAATCAATCAATGGAAGTTTCAATCATCTATCTACCTGATAACAAAGTGATAGGACATGAGACTCCTGGGGATTCTGTTTTGTATGTTGCTAAGATTCCAATCTCGAAAGAAAATCCTGAAGGACTAATAGGAAAATATCATCTGAAATGTTACAACTGCGGATTCATTTGTCATTTGGGAAATCATACAATACAAATCATAAATGAAAAAGTAACTCTAGATCCATCAGTATTATGTCCAATTGAAAAATGTAAAGCTCACTATTGGATAAAAGACGGAGTGGTTATACTATGAAAGGACTGCTAATCTTTGAAAAAAATCATGACTTGCAAGTACTGACATTTGTATGTGACGTATGCAAGAAAGAGCATTCAATCTTTGTACATGAGGGAGAGCCTTTTGTAAAAACATTCTATGACAACTCTGAAAAACCGTACAACGTAAATGTCTGGGGCTACAAGAGAGGGGATAATTCAATCATCATAGACCAATTTCTAGTAATAGACATGGTATTTCATCCAAGCTTTAACAACTCACAGCATTGCGGATATCACTCAAGTGCAAACTGGAAAGTCGAAATCAAGACAATCAACGCAGATGAGATTGTAACTGATGAAATGAATCATTGGTTACATAACTAAAATGAAACAAAATACAATAACTGCAAAGTTTTCAAAATTTATTCCAGAAGTATTAGAGAATGGAATCCTGTACGTATCACTTGAATATCATACTGCAACTCACAAATGCTGCTGCGGATGCGGAGAGAAGATAGTAACTCCATTGAATAATGATTGGTGGAAACTACAGATGAATGGAGAATTAGTGTCATTGAGTCCATCAATTGGAAGCTTTAGTCTGGCTTGTAAATCACATTATTACATTAAAGAAAATAAGATTCAATGGTTGTGATGATTGATGGATGAGAAACCTAGAAAAATATTTTTGCTGATCTTTCTGATGAACAAGCTAATTATGGAAGGTCTTGAAAATCCAGAATCTGACGTAGGAAAACTAATGAGGTTATCATAGATGTCAAAAATAATCAAGATGTACTGTCCTGTATGTCATGAGATATGCGGATTCACTGACGAGGAATTATGTGTCAAGACATATGTGACATTACACGAAGAATGCTTTAAGAAAATAAATCCAAACCAATCTTAGAAATGTGCAACTCACTTTCATGTCCTCTTTACTTTGTAAGATCAAACTCTGATAGATCATGGAAGCCTTTGATTTTGGATTCTTGCATGACAAAAAGAATAGAGATGCTAAGGAACCAGGGAATAGAGACACATGGATGTTGTTGTGGTCATGGAAAAACACTGCCCTCAATAATCTAACTGTGTTCAAACGAACAAACATAATCCTAAGAATCATCTGTTATCTTTTTGCACTGTGGCAATATCTGAAACAGAGCAATATGTTATTCTAAACGCAATAGGATTCCTAGGACTACACGAGCAGAAGATCAGGACATTTCTTAACGAGTACAAGAACAATCCCTCACAGCAGCTTGAGGATGACATCAAGACACAGATCAGGCTGATGAGAAGGCTGCTAAACACATTGTTCACAAGAAATACAATTACTGCAGAAGTCAGGGGCTATACAGACCAGGAACTAGTAAACATGAGAATCAAGCAAGAATAACTTCTGTAATATCATTTTCACTCTATACAATCTGGAAGATGCGGTAGGGAGGAAGAGCATCAAGAACCATCAGGACAAGCGAGAGAGATATCTTTAACTTGACTGATACTAGTCGAAGCCAGATGAAGCACTGACTCGGGGTTGGATGAGAGCATAGAAACCTGCGTACGAAAAGGGGATGCTCTTGTACACATCAGAATCCCGCTGAGGCCATAGACTCCCATAAAGATCAAATATGACATTAACAAAAATCAAGGATGAACAAATGGACACTCATTGGTGCATTTGTAGTTGGTGCAACAGCCATGTTTGTCATAGGGATGTACATTGCAGAATACTCTTCTGACCCAGCATTTGCCATATGCGACCAGCTTGACAAATACCCACTGACTTCATCAGAAAGAAAAGTTCTACATGAGAAGATACTGCAGGACTATGGCGTAAGATGTCCATAAATTCAAGCGAATGATTCCACAAAGATCAAATATTATGAATATGATTACCAATTATGAATGGATTAAAGTGTAGTATCTGTAACGAACCATTAACCATTAACAGTTTTGTTGTAGCAAGAAAGGACGGCAATCATATCTCAGGTCTTGTACATGCAAGCTGCTCAGTAAGAGAGGAAATAATGAATCCTAACAATCAAGCAGATTTACTTTGCAGTTTTAATGTTGAGAATAGATAACAGATCATCATAAATTCTAGTATCATAATCACAAATCATGGGGTAGGAGTTGATTTGTACGGTTCTCTGAACTTTTCATTTCTAGGCACTCTTACCCCTTTACAATACTTCACTAATTCAATCTCACAGTTAATCCGGTAACGTGGTGGTGTATGGCAGACAACATATCGGGCTCATATCCCGAAGTGCCTAGGTGCGATTCCTAGACACGTTATTACAAATTACTTCGTTTATGATATTTTATCGCACTAATTGCATGTGTTTATTCCTAAATCAGTGTGATATTTTCCGCATTTTTGGAGCTGGTGAATTTGGTAAAGAAGCAAGGTAACACAGCAGACAACAAGGAAAAAAGACTTCAAGAGCTAGAAAAGATTCTAGATAAATTTGACAAAGAAGAAAAGAAACCATCCCCATCTGAGATACTGTCAGAGCTTGCAAAGAAAGGATTCAAGATTTCAAAAAGAACATTGTATGATGACTATACAGACCTTGCAATCAGTGATCCATTTGTCCAAGATCTAGCTAACAAGTCATATTCAAAAATAATTCATGATTGCTTTGATTCAATAGAATTTGCAGAAAGAGAAGCAAGGGCAATACTAAAAAAGAAATGGACCAGGTCAAAGGCAACAAAAAAACAAGTCTTTGTAGATGGTGCCAAACAGACAGTGGCAGAACAGACAATAACAGAAGAGATTGCAGAACCACATCTAAGAGCCATTGCAGAAATCAGGGAATGCTCAGAGACCAAGATCAAACTATTGGGCGGAGACATCATCAAGGCATCCGCAAAGAAATGGTCCATACAGAGAATCAAGGATCAGCAAACCATCAATGACCTTAATGCCAAATTACAGGAGCTGAAGTTAAAATCCAAATAGTAAAAATCGGGGATGACTACATTCCAGTTGGAAAAGGAAACGATGTTTTTAATGAAGCTGATTCGCTGATTGACGGTTATTCTCCAAGTGAGATAGTTCTTCCTCCAAAGGACATACTGTATGATTATGAGAAATTCTTCACCTGGGCAGGTGGCGTACTTCATCCAAGGTTAAGAGATGAATTGGGAAGACCAATGAGAATTCTAAAACCATTCTGGTATCAGACAAAGTTTGCAGAGATGAAAAGAGGTGTACTGCTTGGATCAAACAAACTAGCAAAGACAAAGGGAGAATTAATCAGAGACATTCAAACTAGACTCTGGCCTGAACATGCAGGGTTTGACATGCTGCTAGTCGGACAGAACCAGACCATGGCAGACGAGCATTTATTGAATGCAAAAAAATGGATGCTTGCAAGTCCTACACTGAAACCGTTTCTGATTGTAAGGCCTGAAAACAGATTCAGACTCAGGGAAGAAAAATCAAAGATGAAGATGCTGTATGTTGAGAATCCGTACGAGCCAGAGAATCCGTCAAGAATAATATCAATCGGATTTGCAGAGTCTCTAGCTTACTCTTGGGAAAAAATAGACAGACTGCATGTCTCAGATCCAGGACAGAATTCAAGAAAGAACCAAATATCATTTTTCTCCGGATTGTTTTCCAGACTTTCAAACACAGAAGGTGACATCAAGTTTGAGGGAGTAGCTAGCAAGAGATCAGGCTATTGGTGGGACCTATGCAGAAAATTATTTCCAGAACACATCAGTGACGAATACGAGGATGTTGAGGACCTGCTAGATCCTGACAGAGGACGAGTTTTGGAGATGGAAGAATTTCAGACAATGGCAACCAGTTTTGACAAATTGTTTCTAACAGCTGACGACGGACTGAAGGTAGGAATCATAACAAAAGACTGGCTTGACTATGCAAAGGGAATCATGCCATATGAAGAATATCTGAGGATATACTACTGCAAGTTTACAAAACAGGAGGGAGCAATTTTTGATTCTATAAAGATAGGAGGACATGAATCACTTGGAGCTGAGGACATTCTAAATGACTGATACAAAAAAAATTGCATTGTCTTTGTATTTACATGACCCAAAGAATCGTAGTGATTTTGAATGGGGTCTTAAAATAATCAATAACTATCTTGCATCATTGAACCCAAGCTTGACACCTAAACAGAAATTGGAATTACTGAAATGAGATCTGATTCTTGGGACAAAAAAGAAAAGGAACCGTTTAACGGATTCATGAAACCTGACAAGGTAGAACACGAACACATCTTTGATGGAATGACTGGAAAGTGCATCTACTGTTTCAAGACAAGAGAGGATCTGAGAAAAGAATGGTAATGTCAGTAATCACAAAAGCAAAAAAAGAAGTAATGGAAAAATGGCAATCATCTGAAAAATACCCTTGGCAGAAATCAATCAAGGAATTGGACCTGTACATTGAAAGAAAAATAACTCAGGGATACTGCATATGCAATCAGAGGTGTTCAATTGGTTAGCGTATCAATCCATGACCCAGGAGGATGGGCTGACTCTTTTTGCAACGTGATGGCAGAAGTAAACACACATGAGATTCAGCTTACAGATGCAATATTTTGGAACAAGATAAAATTTCCAAACCTCACTACAAGAAAAATAAAAGATGACATTGCAAAGCTGAACAGACACTTTCGTTTTGACTATCATCTCTGCGAGACAAACAATCAGGGCAACATGATAATATCTGATTTGAGATCAGAGTACAAGATTCCTGTAATTGGAATCACGACATCGGGAGCTTTGAAGACTGCAAAGGCGCTGAGAAAAGGCTCATCACTTGACAAGGACAAGACAGTCCCTTGGGTTATGAAGTTCATAGAGGATGGAATAATCAAGCTTCCAAGAACACTGACACCAGGACTCAAAGAGGGAATGGAGCAGATAAAAAACTATGGAGTCTCAAAGTCTGGAAAATATGAGGCACTGTCTGGCCATGATGACTTTATCAGCTGTCTTGTAATTTTAGTACACTGGGCAAAAAGAAAGATGATAAAATCAATCGCATCAAAGACGATTGGCGTGGGAAGTGGAGACCCATATGCTGCACTGTCAAACACACCGTATGATATTGCACTCAATGCCATGAAGAAAAGATTTGACAGTATAGGAATGCAGCCAGATAACATCGATGTGTCGTTTCCTTAGTTCTCTTTTTGCATTCTTCTGATAAAACATCAATTGGTTAATCAGAACATGTGTCCTTATTGCTTTGAGGTTTTACAAAATGATTCCTGCATCGAATGCGGATTCAGGAGAACAAAATGAGTGCCGTCAGAAGAACAGCAAAGGGAAAGACTGTCGGAATTGGAATGCCAAATGACATAGAGCAGATAATAAAATCAGAGCTTGCAAAAATAATAATTCCAACACAGCTAAAGGACCTAAAGGAATATCACTTTAGAAGCCTAAAGACATCCGTAAAAAACTGGCGCAAAGTGCCAACAAGATTTGTAACAATATTTGGTGCAGCAGGACCTGAGGACATCCCAGAGACAAAGCTAAAGGTAATCACAGATCATTATTCATCCACGACAAGAAAGGCACTGAATGACGCAATACTTGAAGATCCTCTCTTGTCACCGTCAACTGACAGGAGATTCGATTCAATATTTGAGGACGGGTTTCATCTTGAATATGTCGATGCAATTGCATACGACCCGATAAACAAAAGGCATCTTACAAAGGAGGAATCAATTGCAAGGTTCGAAATGTCAAAGACAAAGTTTGACGAATTTCTTCAGCAGCTTGAAACATGGAAAGACAACATACATCTCATTGACAACATGAGGGATTCTGCAGCTGTGTCTTTTGCACAGGGCAATGCAGCATCGCTTATTTCTCCTGGATTGCATGAGCTTACAAACGGACAGCTTCCTTTCTCAGTTGAGATAATTCACTACTCTGATCTTGGTGACGTCATTGTTGACATCGGACTTACAAAACAGATAGTTGCAGTAAAGACAAAGTTTGAGGACAAAAAGATTTGCAGAAAAGACGAGATTGTCTACATTACAAGAAACAAGAGGGGATACAGAAAGGAGGGCAAGTTCTTTGGAACATCTCCACTTGAGCCGGTGCTTGTAATCTCAAAGTCAATCAAGAGAATATACAACTATGACATTCCAGAAGCTGTAATTGCAGCATACATCACAAAGATACTTTTCAGATTCTTTGACGGGGTTGATGAGACAGAGGCAGCAACGTTTATCAGAAATTTCCTGACAACTGGAAAGCTTGCATTTGGAATGACAAACGTTGAGGGAATCGACGTGGTCCAGCCAAAGGTCGATACTGTAATGATTGACACTTTGGAGAAAAAGCTTGCAGACGTACTGCTGTCAGTTGTCGGTGTTCCAAAATCAATGCTCAACAGGGAGCACAATCTTAACCGCGACATTGCAACAATAGAGGCAATCCAGTTCATCAAGTTTGTAAGAAAACCAGACGAGCAGCTAATCGCAGACGAATACGAAACTCAATTGCTCAACGTCTTGCTTTCAATGCATTTCGGAGTTCCACTAAACCAGCTTCCAAAGAGAATCAAGATTGTAAGAAACATGCCAGACAAAGACCTCGATACTGTGTTTGAAGCTCAGACGAATCTGCAAAGCCAAAAGACCGAAGAGGTAAACTCTGGCAACGTTGCAACAAATCCTCTTGCAATGTTTGGCGCAGCTGGTGAAACATACAGGGTAAAAAAAGTCGGTGACGAATACATTGTCACAAACTGAGATTGTCAACATAGTCAAAGTTGTAAAAGCAGCAAAGTCTGGAAAGCTTGAATCAAAAAAGACAGTAGACCACATGAGGTCCAGGACAACTCAGAAAACTATGCAGCTTGTAAAAACCGCAGAAAGAGAACTAATGCATATAGGAGCTGAGATAGCAACTCTCTTGGACAAAGATCCTGACATTGATGTTGAAAACAAAGTAAAACCAGAATTCAGGTCCAGGGTAGGATCAATCATAGCAAATACAGTAAGAGAGTCTTATCTTCTCGGACTGCATTTTGTTGAGAATTTTGAAAAGCAGACCATCAAGTTCACAGAAGATCAAACTCATAAAATGAACATGCAGATAGATGAGGAGATACAAAGATTTTGGAACAACGTAAAATCAATCCAGGACAAACAGCTAAAGAAAAAATACGAAACTGAGACCAACATTTTTGGAGCTTCGTTCGGGTTTGATCTTGCAGCAGCTTTTAGCACATTTGCAAAAAACCTGACAGTCTCAATGTCCTTTCTAGCTTTGGGAGATTCAACAGTACTCTCTAAGAACCAAGCTTACCAGCAGCAGATCAGAGTCGGAAATGTCGGAATCACTGCAACTGCTATACTCGAAGCTCCAAAAATGATATGGGTATCAGAAAGAGACGGACGGGTATGTCCAGAATGCAAGAATTTGGACGGACTTGTTTTTTCAATAGACGACCCGTCTCTTCCAAGGCCTGTACGAAGCACGCATTTTGGATGCAGATGTCGATTATTGCCAATTGATGGTGGCAGGGTTTTCAACGCCTGATTCTTGAAAAATAAAAAACGGTTATTTCTACCAAATTGATTCTCAATAATTTTCAAACCAGATTCATATCATGATTGAAGACAAGCCTCACACTTTGGATCCAAAGGAAATTTCACAATTAATCAAGGAAGGAGTTGAACTTGACAACTCTGGAAATCACATGTACATAATGCGTTTTGGATGGAACAACGAATGGAATCAGGCAGCTGATCCTGCACCATTCAAAATCAAACCGCATCTTAACGAGAAGCTAAGAAAAGACGCACTTGGAATGCCATATGTTGTTCCGCCATATGGAATGCAAAAACATCTCAGAAAGAAAAAAGATGCAAAGGAACCAATGACAATCCAAGAGCAGCTTGAAGCCATACTTAACGTCCAGTCAAACTATGCAATTGGTGAAATCCAAGGATCACTTCAGTATCCGTCTGGAAATGTATGGATGATTATCGACGTATGGCCAGAGTTTCAAGCTGGTGTGGAAAGGGGATATTATCCTGAATTATGTTCTCCTACTTTTAATTTTATAAAAAATACTCCTGACGGTGTCGAGGATGCGCAGTTTCTAAATCTGCAAGCTGTTCCGAATTCCGGTTATGATCCTGAATATACGCAGATACAGCCTATCTGCAAAAACGGAATAAAGGAATGCATGGCAGAGATGGTTGCATATGGAGCTTCTGGCGGTCTTCTAAAAGCAAGAAAAGAAGGTAAATCTTTCTCTAATAGAATTATCGGGGCATCAGGAGTTATGAGCGAAGAACAAGGGTCTGAAAAAACTGCCGAAAGCAGAATATCAGATCTAGAATCCGGTATGGCGGAAATCTCAAAGCGTGTGTCAAGCATGGAACCAAAGCTTGATGCAATAGCTGAAAAGATTCTGAAAGAAAATCCGGCAGCTGATCCACCTGCTGATGCAGCAATTAGCGGTGCAGCTGGTAAAACACAACTAGAACTTTTGAAAAAAGAGTTAGATCAACTCAAAGAAAATGATGCTACAAACACAAAACTTGTAAAACAATTCGAAAAAGAAAAACAAGAGACTGAGAAAAAACTCAGATTAGCACAAGCAACATCAATTGTTGAACGAGTACACAAAAACGACAAGCTTGACGAAAAAGCAAAGATTGCAAAAATCAACGAGTATGTCGAGATGAAGGATGCAGCTGGAAATCCTAGAGATTTGGAACTTTTGGACAATACTCTGAAATCTGTAATTCCAGAACCAACAGAATCATCTGGAATCTCCGGAGCATATGGTTTGTTCAGACCAGAATCAACAACTGAAACAACAAACAGACCAAAGAATTCTGAAATCATGGAGGCGATAAGAAGTTGAGCTCATTAGGTTCAGTTCTTAACAAATCTGCATCACTCGTAAGAGTGACAGCAATTGTCAAAATAGGGCAATCGTTGACACCAGGACTTGTCTACAGAAATGCAGCAAGAGACTGGAGAAATGCTCCAACCGATGGAAGCAAGCTTGCAAAAGATCTATACTGGAACGAGGAAACAGTTGCAGTAAACACCAAAGAAGTCAAGATCACTGTCTATGACTTGGAAGGCTTGATGGTCATTGGAAAATCCGATGGCATAATTCCAGTAGGTGGAGAAGTAAAAGCATCCACCACATCTGCACATGGTGGTCAGTTAATCACCAACCCAGAGCCAACATCTGCATTTACAGCAGCTGACGGTTCGACTGTTGACGGAACTTATGGTGCTGAAGAAGCATTGGTAGTTGCAAACAACGTCACCAGAATTGCAGAACTTGTAACAAGGGAAGCAGCAATAAGAACCTGGGTGAAACACACAGTAGGTCATTACCTTGGACACGAGACAGCACTCCGTGAAAATGGTGAATTGATTGACTCTGTTGATGAAGATGAGGACTGCGTCTTCGTATTGAGGAGGGGCAAGTAATCATGAACGGAATATCAAAACAACAATCCATTCAAGCAGAAGTTCTTGAAGCGCGACTTGCACAAAACGGTTCAATGCAAAAGTCAGCATTGACTGTACTTGGAAACAAGATTTACTTGGGAGATGGTCGAGAACATGGTCTTTCCAAAAAAGACATCATGATTCATCTTGATCCTTGGAACCAAGCTCAAATCTACGGTGCATCTGGTGAGACAGACAAAATGGACGGACTCAAAATGTTTGGCGACAAATATTATGAGATGTATGGAGACTTCAAAAAAATAGACGACATCATACAGCAATATCCGTACATAACAGCAAACGACATTGTGGTAAGTGGTGCAGCTGGTGAGGCCGCAATCACAAACTATGAGACAATTCGTCAGTCTGGAAAACTCGCAGCAGACATCTCAGGACTGCAAAGAATCCTAGAGGATCTAACTGCAGTGAACATCGCAAAGAAAGAAACAACTGACAGATTCAAACATGAATACATCAGAAAGACATCCGCAGTACTAACTGCTGACAAAGAACTGGCAGATGACCAGCTACCTGGTGACATCAGACCTGCCTTTGCAGTAGGAGAGTATGAGATCTTTGCAGATGGAACATCATACAAGACCAACCTTAGAGATAAGGAGTTGAAGATTGATGTTGCAGCAGAAATTGCAAAAGAGATACCTGGAATGTTTGCACAGACACAAGAGGACAAAGTAATTGCATTGGTAAACGCCATTACTGGTAACAACCAGGGCGATTGGGATGCAAGAACATCTGGAATCTTTGATGTCAGAGCAGCATCACAAATCGACACAGCAGTTGCAGCAGTCAAAGGCTATGGCGGACCTATAGTCTGTCTAATGCCATCTGACACATGGAGACTCTATGAGGACAACGTAGGAGAGGGATACTTGGGACAAAAACCAGGTAACAAGACAACACAAACTCCTGACTCCAAACACGGAATGCTCAGAGCAAATCCAAATGTAGAGTACTGGCTCAATGATAGCGTAACTACACAAACCTACATCATTGCAGCACTGAACTCGTACATGAAGCACATCCAAGGAATGATTATCAAAACATCATTCAAAGATGTTAGAACTGCAGGTCAGACAGAGACTACATTCGAATTCAATTACAACGGTGTATTTGAAGACGAAACAAGTGCGCAATACAAAGGAACATCTGTAGGAGCATAAATCCAAGAGAATTTTTTTCCTTCTCTTTTCCTTTTACTTTTGAATTTACCTAATGGTAAAAGACGAACAAAGTGGAACTAACGAGTCCGCACAACTACAACAAAAACACGAGAAATTTTTAAGCAAACTCGAAGAAAAAATGCAAAAAGAAAATTTTACAGAAGAGCAGCGTGATGTAATCACAAGCCTTGCAAAAGAATGCAGTCCAGGGGACAGAGATGCAATCAAAAACATTGCATCCAAGATGCAAGAATTTTTTGAGGCAAACAACAAATCCGAAGATTCAGAACCTGAAGAAAAAGAACTCTCAGATTTTGAAAAACTTGAAAGTGTCAAAGACTTTGAGCAATTCATCATCTTTGCAAAGGCAACTCAGATCATACCATCTGATGCAGAAGTGGAGGAATTCTCAGAAAGAGAGCAGAGTGACTTTGTTTCAAAATACAAACTATGGTTGAAGAACGGAAAACCAGCAGCTGTGAATCCTTTGGGAAGTGAGGAACCTGAAAAAATACTGAGACTTGCAAGAGTCAAGGCATTTGGAAAGCAAAAGCTTACAGCTGTAATCAAAGGCAAAGACATTCCGATGGGAGTCGAGCTTGTACCTGAATACAGAAAGTATAGGGAAAACGGAATTGAAAAAACCGACAAGACAAAAGTGCTCTCTCATAAGGTCAGATATACGATTGACTACACAGACAAACTCGCAGCAGAACTTGTAAAGAGATGCGAGAACGAAGCTGAAAGCCCTGAATTCACTTTCAAGGAAGGAGGCAGAACAATCTACATCAGAGACTACAAGAAAAACTTCAGAAGAGACTTTGATGAAGTGATGAAGGACTCACGAGCTGGCATTCCAGTCTAATCCTTCTTTTTTTCCTTTTTTTTTATTTTAACTCATGGCACTTGTATTTACTGACGCTGGAGATAACACATCTGCAAAACGTGTGGCAAGGGTTAGACGTTTGGCTGGCAACTTAAGCAGCAGTGATATTTCAGATGATGACACTATTGAAATAATCAACAGGCAAGATGATTGGATGCTAATGCATATTGGCATCACGGATTCTGCAAATTTTACAAGCAGCGATTCCAGATGGACACAAGGCCTACAAGCTGGCGAACTTATGGCAGCAGCAGAAATAAACGATGGCATTCCGACAAACTCTGCTGCATCAAAGGCAAAGGACCAAAGACTTGCAGCCAGAGACATAATCAAGGCGATGAACAAAAAGGACTCTGACATACAGCAGACAACAATAACCACGATATCTGACGGTGTGAACATTACAAACGAACTGGATCCTGCAAACTATACGCCAGAGCAGGACGTGTTCGGATAACATCAGGTGTCACATGACAATCACTGTAGAGCATCTTGAGGGGGCACTTGAAGGATTTGATGAAACCATCAGACACCTGATATCTAGAAACTGGACTGCTGCAAATACGGAATCCAAGACTCCAAAGTTCCTGTCTCCACATGGAAGAGATACGGACGCAAGCTCAGCAACTGAGCAAGTCTCACCGAACTCCTGGGCGATGCACAAAAACAAGGATTTGATTAGATTCAAGCAGCAGCAAACAATCAGAAACGACCCAGGATCTATTGGAAATGGAACTATCAGATTAATCACGTTTGTCTATATCGAAATTTTTGCAGAAACAAACCACAGAAAATTATTATTCGGAGAGGAAGTCAACAGAATAATATTTGAAAACATTCCAAACAGCTCAACCCGACTTGTAAAATCAGACAACACTAATGACTCTGCAATACACACTTTTGACAGACAGAACATAGAATGGAACGAGAGAGGATCTTTTGAAGATGCGGGAATAATCAGATTTCTGGAAGGAGAGATAGGATGTCTGTGGCAGAAGAGAAGATCATGATTTGGTTCTTTTTTACAAAAAGGTAAGAATGAGCAATGATGAAGACTGAAACTGATTTGGAAAAGATGTCAACTGACGAGATAGTCCAAATTCTGGAATCAAAAACAGGTATTAAACTACCTGCAAAAATAAAAACAAAAAGACTGTATGTTCTTGACCTGTTCAAGAACAAGCTTCATGGAATAGAATACATCAGAAATGACGAGGAAGTTAAAAATAAAATTATAATTAAAAAAGAAAGGGTTGCAAAAAAAGTCACAATGAAAGACTGTACAAACTGCAAATCTAAAAATTCTCTGTGGTCTCAACCATTGCCAAAAGAATCTGGAATGGAAGGATCCAGTTGGTGTTCAAAATGCGGATTCTGGGAAATTCCAAAAAAGGAGAATGAGTCATAATGGGAGCTCAGCAACTAATTACTCATCGTAATACTAACAAGAAAGTTCAGTCAGTGGACGAAGGAATTACAGCAGCCACTTATGCTGTCACTCCAACGAATCCTGCTTTTGCATGTCATGGGCAGGATGCAGTACTGATAAAATCTCCAAATCCAATTGTAGCTGAAAAAAGAATTGGAGGATCAGTAGCTAGACAATCCATTACAAAAACCAGAGAAGTAAACCGAGTTACTTACAGAGGAAAACTAATGACTGCCGATGAAGCTCTATTGGCTTGGTGTGCTAATACAGCAGCAGGAGATGGAACTTGTGACGATTCAAGAACTTTTTTCTACAGTTGGGATACTGACGGAGGAACTGAAACATTTGAACAATTTCTAGGATGCAAGCCTGAATCATGGAGCCTTTCAATTGATGGGTCTGGATTTATTATTTTACAAATCGAGATGAGCTGCAAAACCATAACAATCGACACATCAGGTCCAACAATCGGAGCGGGAAGCTATGGAACACCACTTACGGGAACTCCACTAGCACACATTGACTCTGGAGCAGCACCATTCACATACAACTCTGGAGCATTGGAAGTGAGAAACTTTTCAATATCTGGAGTTAATACGATGGGTCCACAAGATTCGCTAGGATCTATCAGTGACCTTTATCGTAAAGTGACACAGCAAAGTTACTCTGGAACTGCTGTCATTTTCAAGTCTGATGATACAGAAGATACTGATGCAAGAGCAAGAACTGAAAGAACCGCAGTTTATGTCATTGACACTGGACAAATTACTATGACCATGACGAGATTTTCATTTATGCCTAGTGGAGAGGATTTGTCTGGAGACAACGCAGATGTAACAATGGAAAACAAGAACTTTGAGTGCGACGTTGTTGCGATAACATAGGAGTCTGTATTGTCTGAGAGAAAAAATCCACAGGAAGAAATTCAAAATACTGCAAAGGAAATCCAGGACTATTTCAAAGATCCTGATTTTGGAGTTGACACTGACAGACTAATCGCATTTGTAGACAAGAAAAAAATTACATGGAAGATAAGGCCTGACGGACATACAAAACTAGTAAGAGATAAGATTATTGCAATTCAAGACCAGTACAAGAAAGACTTTGAAGCATACGAAGCTCTCTCAGAAAAAGAACAGAGTAATTCCCTCCGATACTCTATCGCTGAGAAAGCTACAAAAGCAATACTGGAAACTGGTCTGATTGGATTCAACTATGACGATATGGCAAACCATGAAGCAGGAGGTCCATCCGTCCTGCAGATGCTATCAAACGAGGTATCTATTTTTTTAGTGGAAAGCGGAGGGAGGGCAGGACATCAGCTCTTGCTAATGCAGCGAAAACTGGGTACACTCAACCAATTAATTTCTTCGATGGACTTGTCGAAATCTGGAACATCTTCCAATGGTCAAGGAACAACATAGGTACGGTCTGCGAGCTTCACGAAATAGTTAACGGAAAAAAACCCACACTTGAAGATCTGATGGAATACAATATCCTGGCGAGGAATTCCTGATGGCATTCATTGAGGGAAAAATACACCTGGGAGATATTGAAAAGGAACTTGATTCAATGGATTCCAATTTTATAAAATACCAGGAAGCGGTACTAAAAGATCTTCAGGATATTTTCATAAAAAACGTAGAAAAGAAAGCTCCAAAAAAAACAGGAAAATATTCCAAGTCGTGGAAAGCTGGTCCAATCAATGGCAACAAGGCAACAATCTACACTCCATTTGGAATGCTCTACGCAATGCTTGAATGGACTGGAAGAAGTCCTGGAAGAATTTCTGGAAAACTGATGGTCTTTGAAGCTGAGACAGGAGAAACCATATTCACTATGAAAATAGATCATCCAGGATTTGATTCTGTTCCGCATGTCAGACCAGCTCTAAAAAAGACAATGGCTGAATCATCCCCTGTATTGTTTGCACATTTGGACAAGCTATCAAGGATGTTTGACAAAGTTGCAAAGCAGAACAAAACAAAAGCGGAGAATCTGAAAAAATGATTGAATTGTTACTTAAACTCACAGATGGGGAATTGATTCCATGAGCTCTGACAATGTCAAGGGAGTAGCTGAATTAGAATTCAAGAAGGATAGGTTTTCTCAAAGTATCAACTCTGCAAAAAGGGAGATAAACGAGCTTGGAACCCAGGGAAAGGACGCTCTTTCTGGAATTGCAAACAAATCCAAAGATGCATCGGCAGGACTTGACAAAGTATCTTCTTCTTCTGACAAAGCTAATCAATCGCTAAAGAATGTCAACCAGACTTCAAAGCAGACTCAAATTGACATGAAAGTTACAGGCCTCACAATAGCCGGAACAGCAGCATCAGCTTTTTCACTTGTTCAGGGATTTACCGGAGTCCAGACCAAGATGATTGACATTAGAAAAATAAATCTCGATGTGGAAAAATCACAAGCCAATGTAAATAAAATGATAAAGGAGGGAAAGCAGGGAACGCAGGAATATTCCTTTGCATTGGAGGATTTGAAAATCAAACAACAAGAACAGAAGATCAAAAATGACGAGCTAAACAATACTTATGTCCAAATGGGATTCTCACTTGTCACAATGGCAAGCACTACGATTCCGCTTGTCATCTCTGCACTTGGCTCACTCAAATCTGCAAGACTTGGTTCGGCAGCAGCCACAGGAGTTGCAGCAGGAGCTAATGTGGGATTCACAGCTTCGTTGGTCTCTACAACTGCAGCAGTATGGGCAAACACTGTTGCGCTGTTATCTAATCCGATTTTTGCAGCAGCAGCAGCCGCTTCAATTGCAGCCGCAGTCCTTTTGATTTCTACTAACACATGGGGATTGAGGGATTCATTATTTGGAGCTACAAAGGCAGTAGAGGAAAATACAACTGCAATTAACAAGGGAGAACAGTCATTCTATGCTTACGGAGAATCAATAGAAAAAACAACTGAGAAGGTAACAGCATTTGGAGACGGACTAAACAGACTCTCAAGCTCTTTTGACATTTTATCATTTTCATTGAAAGGAGCTGGAAAACCAATGGACACTGTATTCCAAGGATGGCAAAAAGCAATGAGGGAATCACGCGAAGAGGCTGAAAAACTAAACAAGGAAACCGACTTGTTATTAAAAAAAAACAATGAATTTTCAGACAATTTCTCTGGTCTCTTAGAACGCTACAAGGAATCCCAGGGGATTGCAATCATCAGGGAATTAATTGATCTCGGAGTAGAGAGATACAAAAACGGAGATCTCGGAGGAGCTATTGCAGTCGAAAGAGCCATCCAAATGGTTGGAAGAAACACTCCATCGTTTTCTGGAAAACTCAGATCAATTACAGACCAGATAAAAAAGAACACTTCAGGATGGAGTACAATATCAAACATTGGAGGCGGTGTAGGTTCGCTGGTCGGCTCAATGCTTTCAGCTAGTGGAATCACTGGAAGACAGTCACAGGAAGGAGGAATACTTGGAATGCTAAATCTAGTAGGACTGAAATCATTTACTGTTTCACATTATACGAAAGCTGTGTCTGGAATGAGTGCAGCCGGATACATCTCAGCGAAACTCTCTGGAGTAAGTTCTCCAGTCTCTGTGTCAAAAGGAGGAAGTCAAGCATCAGGTCGAAGCTCAAAACATGGAGCTTCAAACAGGGCAGGAGAAAATCAAAGAGCAGCAGCAGCTCAAAAATTAGATGCAATGCTGCAAGGTGTGACAGGATACTCATTGCAAGAATTGACCAATATCACTGGCCTTCAATTATTTTCTAATCTGCATTTTGGAGAATCTGGAAGAACCGCTTTGTCTGGAAACTTTGGAAGCTATGCAGCATATTCAGCTGCACAAGACAACATAGCAAGACAGCAGGATGCAATACAGAAACAAGTTGCAGCAAATGTCGCGGAAGTTCAGGCCAGATCATCATTGCTAAGCCATCTCTCCGCATTTGCAGGAGATCCAGAAATTATGAAACTAGCTGGAACAAACGGATTGAGATTGTCTTCTAGTCAGCTAAACCAAATACTAGATGCAAAAAGATCCAAGGCGTCTTCATATGCATCAACATTGGGACTGACAGAATCATCAGTGACTTCTCTTTTTGGTTCGTCTTCTGGATTCTTTGATCTTAACAATATGCTGGCATTTCATGAGAGGATGGTTATGGAGCAAAACTCCATAGGATAAAAATGCCAGGAAGTTATCCTCCAGGATTTGACGCAAAAGGTCTGTGTCCTCAAATCATAATTAAAAACAAATCTGGAACCGAGCAATACAGGTTTGAGCATCCAAACATTGCAAATACTCCAACACAGGAATTCGATCTTGTATCTTGGTTTATCGAAGGCGGAATAAACTCAAACCATGGAATGGCACAGATTCTGATTGATGACAGAGACAATAATTTTCTAGACACTACAAAAAACAGAAGATCAGTAAAGATAAAAAATTCATGGGAAATGATAATCAATCTTGGAAAGGATGAAGCTGGACTGGAAGTGTGGTTTGACGGAATAATCGAAGAAGCTGAACTGATTAGACCTTCTGCAAACTTGCAATATATTTTAATCACAGCCTTTGGATGGGGAATAAGAACAGCTCACAGGATAGGAAGAATTTCCAGATTCCAGTTAAAGGACACTGACGGACTTACACCTCTGACATCTGACACTAACGCAAAACTTTCGGAAATATTCAAAGACGTATTGGAAGATGATGATGTGCCGGCATTCAAAGGACTGGGACCTGAATCTATAACAGTAACTGGAGTATCTGATATTGACGTAAAACTTCCAGACTATCAGAGAGACTTTCAGAGTTATGCTGTAATGCTAAACGAGCTTGCTGCAATTCCAGGAGCTATCTATGGCGTTGATCCGACAAAGGACACTTTTCTCAGAATGAGAGGTTCAATCTTTGGAGGATTTCTTATCACTAATGACACGGAGAACTCGTCTGTATTGACAACAAACTGGGACTCTGGAAAACTCTTGATAATGAGAAACACGGAATACCGTGTCAAGGAGTCAATCATCGATGCTGGATTTACAGTAGGAGTTGGAATCGGATCACAGCATGACACGCTAGATCATGACCAGACATCAGCTAACGCCTCATTGAATCTCTCTTCAAGCAATTACGCATTTGAGTTTGATCCAAGCAAGGACAATATTCGAAAGATTGCAGCATTTCTCAGCAAGTCTGGAACGATTACAAAAGATCTGACAATATGCATAGTAGGAGAGGATGCCGGAGGAGGTCCAAACGAAGAAGACATAAGAAAAAGAGTGACAATCCCAGCATCAAGACTGCAATCCGAATTATCGTCTTCCAGATATTTTGAATCCATCTTTGACAAGATTCCAGTGTCAAACGGAGAAAAACTATTTTTGTTATTCAAAAAATATGGAGATGCTGTCAACTATGTAAGTATAGATTATCAGACTGGAGTCGGGACGTACTACTCATCAGCAGACGGAATAACATGGGGATCAAATGTCGGAGATGCAAAATTCAGAACTTACCACTCTAAAACAATGCACATCATTGGACAGAACTGTGTTGCAAGAAAGACTCACAGAGCAAAGGAGATGGCAGTAAATTTTCAGGACTTTCCAGATGAAAACACAGCTATGTTGGCAATGGAAGGGGTGCTTGACACAAGAGGAAAAATCAAGGCTCTGTATTCTCCAATAACTGTCTCGACTCCAGACTCCCGACCTGATCTTGGAAAGACTGGAAGATTTAGGGATGTATTCAACGGAAAGGATGTCAATTTAGATTTGATTGGATATTCGCTTGGAGGTTCTGCAAACGACAAGCACAACATGGGGGCAGTCGACATGGTTATTCTAGTAGAGGAGTGGTTCTTGTAAATGGTTGACGTAGCAGAAGACCTTCACAAGTCTTCAAAAACAGTTGGACTTCAAAAAATGCTTCAAGTTCTGACAAAGCTCCAAAAAGACACTCCGAAAGTAGAGGACGATGCAATCATAAAATATTTCATGTATGCACCACTGGTTGATCTTCACGATACTAGCATTATTTTGGGAACTGCAAACATCCAGAAAACTCGAAACAATGACCACTTTGGAAAGATAGGATTTAGAAAATATCTTCCAGCTAGCGTAAGAGTTTATGATATTATTCATGATAATTCAAATGCATCTGGAATTACATTCAATACACCAGGACAAAGTGAAGGAGTAAAACTGCATGGAGCGGCAAAGACAAATGGATCTAGCTATATGATAATAGAGAATCATGCTTGGCTAAACGTCACAGATGCAATCTTGATTCATGGATGGATGTATCTATTAGCTAATGCAGGAGCTGACCAGTACATAATACACAAAGGATCTGACCAATGGGGTTTGAAAACAATGTCTGGAAATATTTTGAGATTTGAAGTGGAGATAGGAGGATCAACTTACAATTTGGACTATGTCTATACTCCAGGATGGAACCATGTAATCGCACAAGCTGAATCTGGAAGTCAGCAGTTGATAGTTGGAGGAGTAGTGAGAGACTCTGACACTCAGAGTGGAGCGATTGGAACCAACTCAACTGACTTGGGAATATTTGGAACAGCTGCAGGTGGAAGCCTTTTGGCGTCTGGAAATATTCTAGCTCATTTATTGATAGCAAACGGATTTGCAGATGCAACATGGATAACAGAAGCATTCACAAAAGGAATCTTTCTCCTGGACGATTTGAATTCTGACCCTCAGGAAATAACATACATTCCATTCGTAGGGGGATTAAAGGAAATGCCAAATGCGACAGTCGGCATGTTTAAGGTTCCATGATTTTTGTTTCTTTTGTTAGAACAAACAGAAAATGATTCATGCTTGAAAACATAGATGACAGACTAACAAATCTAAAAAAGCACACGAAAAAATACATCTGGAAAAAAGCTGTCCAGTCTGTCTTCGGGTTTGATCCTGTTCACCTAAACTTATCTCATAACTTATGGACTTTTGTCACTTGGAACAAGGACGAAGTGGGTTATATTTCTGACATCCAGAAAAGAGTAAATGATAATCCAAAGCTTGCAATCGGGGACAAGTCTGGTCTTCTTGCAAAACTAGACAAGCTGATGGAAGAGATGAAAGCGACTGACAGAAAAACTACTGTACATCCACAGCAAATCCAGCTAATCAACGGAATATTTCCTCCAAGAAGACTCGTCTATCAGAGAAAGACCAACATTCTCACAGAGACTGGAATGGCAGAAATGGGAAAACGTTCCACTGGAGAAAGTTCCACTACAAACTCACATCATGCCATAGGAACTGGAACGACAGCAGAAGCAGTCACTGACCATGTGACATATTCTGGGGCACTTCAAACAGAAAAAGCACGTCTTGCAGTAGGAACAGGAGTCGTAGTCAATCAGACCGAAAGATATGGAACAGCTTTCGATGCTGATGATGTCACTGGAGAGCCATTGCAGATAACAGAAGGAGGACTCTTGACTGGAGCTGCTGCAGCGATGCTTGTTTTGAGAGTCACAGCAGATGCACAGGAGCTTGACACTGGAAACATAGTGACACTCCAGACAAACGTTACACATCAAAACGGTACGGAGGTCTAACCATGGTCGACATTGATGGAACTGATTCCTTCAAAGGAAACTCGATGACTGACGACATTGACAAAGTGGTAATCTGGACAGGAACTGCTTTGCCAGTTGGAGCAGCTAACAAAGTTCCAAAGGATGGAAAATTTTTATTTTTAGATTCATTATCTGCACCTACTACTGCAACATGGTATATACAAACAAGTGCAACTTTATCCAGTCCTAACTTTGTAGAAATTCCAGATACTAGTGGTCTGGATCAACTTGGGTATATTGTATTATCCACAACAATAGCAGACTACACAAATGGAGCTTCGGCTGTATCATCCAGTAACGGAAATTATGCAGAAGATTTTAAATTCATAGCAAATACCACAGAGGGAGATTCACAATATCCAACTACTGATACAGGTGTAGCGAGAGTTAATCCATCTACAGATGTTATTGATTTTGTCATAAAAAGAGATGGAAGTAATGATTTGATTTACCATGATTTCGGAGCAAGTGTAGTATCAAACACAGCATGGCGTGTTAAATTCAAAATGCACTTTGGAACACTAGCAACAAGTATGGATTGGTTTTGTGGTATGAGTACAACTACAGGAGGTTCTAATCAATCGCAAGACTGGATAGGATTTCGTTTAAATTCCACAGCGACAGATATGGTATGGTATGTAAGTGATGGTGAGGCAACAGCCCCACAGGCATTAACGGCTGATAATTCTACATCTGAAACAAGGGCAAATGATGTAGATAGATGGTTCGTATTTGAACGACTTACTTCGACTACATATCAATTAAAAATATTTTCTGATGAAGCAGAAACCACACAAGTAGGTTCAACTGTTTCTGGAACTTGTGCCTCTACTAATGACAATCATAGATATTTTAAATGGATGAATATAGAAACAAATCCTCTAGGTGGAACTACTACTTGCACTATAGATGATATTGAGACAAACATTCCAGTAACAGCAAGTTATTTAATAGCAGGTAAAAGATGGCTATCAACAAGCGAAGCAAATCCAAGAATCTATCTCGATTTAACATCTGACAGAGAGATAGTGGCGACTGCTTTGGCAATAGATAAAACATTAACCACAGTAACATCATTAAAAATTAGGGCTTCAACTGATACAACTTTCACAGACAGTGAAAATATCGTTTATGTAAATGTCTCAGATTTTACAGATGATACTTGGAGATTCTTGGTAAATAATTTCATAGCAACTAACAGAAGATATTTACAAATTTATGCCAATGAGACAGGCGTGTTAGCTTTGAGAGGGTTCAAACCGAGATATGGGTTAAGTAGTGACTTGAAAATTCTAACACATAGGCATAAGACTAGAGATATTAGTCAGGCTGATTCATTTTTGGATAGTAATTAATATGAAGATGGATCAGATTAACGCCTTTGTAAAATTAAAAAGTGTTAAAACAATCAAGATTATAAACCACGATACAGGAATTTATGAAAAGATAACTCCTAACAAAATAGAAAAAAAACTAATTGAGAGGCTAATCAAAAAAAATGTCTAGCAAAGAAGAATCTGATATTGTCTTGAAAAGAATGGAGATTGGAAGAGACCATGACTTGGATGCAGCAGCCAGAATTTCTTCTATCCTAATAAAAGAAAAAATAGAGATAGTCAAGGACGTAGATCCAGAAGCTGAGAAAATCCCTTATGATAAAATGTCAAACTCTGACCTGCTGAAATACAAGGAAGATCTTAAAAAAAGACTGATGATTTTTGAGAGCGAATCAAACACAATTCGTTTTGAGATAAAAAAAATACAAAACCAGATAAACCGTGCAAACAAGGTCCTGTAATCATTTCCTTTAAACAATAAAAAAAATAATTTTTCAGTGCATGTTACAGGACAGACTAATCAATATCTTTGCAAATGGAGGAATTTATTTTGTGCTTCCCCTAGTGGGAACAACTTTAGCTCAAGCCCCAAGCATCGAAGGGGCATTATACACGATGGTTGTAGGATTAATTCTATCAGCATCAAGAGAGGGACTTGACCATGTCAAAGAAAGAGAACGAAAACGAAGAAGATAACTGCCTTTATTCCAAGTGCATCAAGGTCTTGGACAAAGTTCTGATGTTCAAATGATTCTCTTAGTATAGATTTTTTCAAAAATAACCAATGAATACAAAACACATGATTGTTTTGATTACAGCTTCGATATTGGTCGGAGCAACGTCAACTCAATTATCTTTTGGAGAATCAATTCAGATAACAGAAGGATTAATTCTTTCTGGCGAACAAGTCGCTTTTATCATCGGGATAGGAGCTTTTGCAGGACTTGTAACTGCATTCTTGGGATATGACAAAACACCAAATGACTTTGATCCACTGCTTTTTACAAAAGGAGTGATACAAGTAATTTTGGTATCAGTACCTGCAGCTTTTGGGGTTGCTCTTGGAATGCCATCTATCAACGCAATGGGATATGTGATAATATTCTTTGCAGTAGTTGGAGGAAGAGAACTTGCAAACAAGGCAAAACAAAAATCAATTCCATCAAACGCATCTGAAGAAGAAATCCAAAAGATTCTAGACGAACGAGGTTAGAAATTGACTGTCAAGTGGAAATTCAGAGATGGTAAATGGCGAAGAATCAACGTAGAGTTTGAAGAACAAGTTACAAAAACCAGACTTCTTTCAACTGTCATTCGAGCCATTTATGATAACGATTCCAAACTAACTCCTGCAGAACAGCAAGAGGCAATAATGGATCTTTCTGGAATGTCAGCTGCAGAAATGGAATCAATTGTTAGACAATACCATGATACTGAAGGAACTACAGATGATTTGGCAAACTCAATTCGAGCTGTGATTTCTAAACATCGAGCAACTAATCGAACAGATAAGGACAAAAACAAAGTTTCCTAATCTTTTTTTATTTTTAGATAAAGAAAAAAAGCTAGTGTAGTTAAACACTCTCTTTCTTCCCTGAAAAGTTACTATATTTAGTATATTTATTGTAAATAAATATATCTATTATTTTAGGTGTGGACTGGTCGGGATTTGAACCCGAGGCTCTTACTTTTCAGGGAAGTGTGTTACCGAACTACACTACCAGCCCACAAAAGTAATACGTGATCCTAGTATTTATTTATTTACCAAAAGTATTACTAAAAGTATATTAAATTGAACCATGTAAGATATGCATGGCAATAGTAAAGATAGAAGCTTGTAAGTGTAATATCTGCGGTCATGTGTGGCTCCCACGAGAACCAGATCCAGTATGCTGTGCAAAATGCAAGAATCCTAGATGGAACAAGTGAATCATTCAAAAATAACTAGATAAGGTGACCAAAGAGTTGTCCTACGTTTAAATAAGTTGGACAGATGGTCACCTTATTATAATTTGAAAGCAATACCATCTTGACCAAGGAATGAGCAAGGTGCAGATTACGACTGCATGGCAGGATTATGCCACAGTCAAGAACTGGAAAAGGGATCTAAAATCCAATTCCAAAATAAACAAGCTTTCAGAAAAGACAGAGGAAGCTATCAACAATTACATGCCATTATTTGTAGAATTCAAGCAAAAGAATCCAGACCAAATTATCGAGGAAGCACTTGCAGGAAAATACGTAGTAAAGGAAAGCCTCTCAGACTTTGCAACCTGGCTCCAGGACATCAAGCACAAAAGCTTCAACCATGCAATCCATGGCTCATATCATATTATCAGAGGATTTTATTCTCACAACGAGGTAAACACCCAAAAGATAACAACTCCTGTAATGGACCCATCAAAGGTTCAGACCACTGATGACAATCTGCCGCTATTCAACTATCGAGAGATAGGAGATGGTGATGAAAAACAGCTTGTCATGGAACTGAGACGAGATTTTATCGGAAAGTTTTTTGATTTTTTTGATTTGAAATACAAGACAATAATGATGTGCATAAAGGATACAGGAGCTGACAGCGGCGACATTATGGACTGGACTCTGGAAATGATTAGATACCAGGAGCAGTACGAGAGAATCTTTATCAGAATTCTAAGAAAAAAGACAAGGCAGTATGCATGTCACTTTCTGTCAAAAGAGACCACCAAGCTGATAAGAAGATATGAAAAGATGCACAGGGCAAATGCACAAGACTCGGATCATGTCTTTGTCCATTCTGCAAGGGAATTCAAGTCGGAATTTTATAAAAAATATGGAAGGTCGTTTGTACCAGGAACAGACAAGCTTGACTTGCAAAAGCTCACAACTAACAATCTTTCTGATGCTGCAAGGGCTGCAACAAGACAGATGGAAAAAATGCTTTCAGAGGAAGGAACACCAATGAAAATTCTAAGGTCTGGACAGCAATCGCCGCTAAGACCAAAGAGGTTCAGAAAGGTGTTTTCTGATGCGTGTGACTATGCCGGAATTCCAGTGGATATTAAGAGACTGTTCATGGGTAAGGCAAATAAGGCAAATGAGGAATATGAGGGAAAATCAAGACAGAACTTGGAGATGTACTATGCAAACAAGCTGGAGCCAGTGTTGGCAGTTTATTCAAAACCAAAAGGAATGGAAGTAGAAGAAATCAGAAAGCTTGAGAAAAAGCTTGAAGAGAAGGAACAAGAACACCAGAAAAAAATGGATGATATGGAAACGAGATTCCAGAAGCAGATAGATTCTGTTCTTGACAAACTGCCGCGAGAATCCTGATCGCACTGACTTTGCATGAATCATCATGTGTGTTTTTTTTGAACAAAACAAAATCACGACGATGAAATTCCAAAACTGGGAATCTATTATAAAAGATTTTATGAACTCATGTACTATAACATTATTAGCTTTGTAACATTACGAAGACGTTGATTATCTTCACGAAGCGGGGGAGGATTGCGATCAAAACTTAGACAATCATTTTCATCAAATCACGACGAGGAAATTTTCAATTTTGAAATCTTTCTCCAAAAAATAACAAATCACGACGGAGAATTAGTATTTCATCATGCCGTCAATGTTAAATACAAACAATTTGAAAAAATCCGAATACTTCAGTTATGGGTTAGTGACTATGACTACTCAGGAACTAGACAAACGACCAAGAATGAATAGCACAACCCTTTTCGCCATAGTCAATTCTAATTATAGTTCAATCTGATAAATATTGATCTTTTGTCAAGGTTGAATCATTTTGATCCATCAGCGTGTTATTTTGAGCTGGTATTGTTTATGTAATTGCCAACCTTGGTAACTATGACCAAGAAATGAATAGGAAAAGCACAAAAAAGCAGTGTATACTTTATTGGCATACTAGCTTGTTCATTACCTATTTCCTGCAAGATGTAGGTGTGTGCTTTCAACTCTGGTCAGGAGATGGCCAGAGTCAATGCTTGTAGGTTCTGCCACTTCTGACTCTCAGGTCATACGCAGTAATTGCGGACACGGTAATTTTGTAGCTGTCAAAGTGATTTGCCTTGACAAGATAGGCAAGACGCACAAGATCCGTGTCTGCAGTTCCTGCCGTATTTCTGATTTTTACAAAAATTATCCGGAGGAGAAGATTTGATTAACGACTGTCACTGCTGCATCCAGATCCAGGACGAGAAAAGAAAAAAGAGATGGGATGGAATATTTGATGACAACTGGATTCCAGTTGCAGGACCAGCTCGAGGATTTGCAGAGTTTGATGGTGAAAAATCACAGCCGTATTACTGCCTTGCAGTCTACAAACTGACACAGTCTCAAAAGTTATTGATTGCCCAAAGGACTCAGCAACACTTTGGAATCAAGCTTGAAGACATTCTAAATGATTTTGAAAAACCAAACATGATTTTTCCAATTTTGTTTGATGATACGATTCAGATGATTTGTGAAAAGCACACAAGGATGATGATCTCATGATTACGGTTGAAAAGACATGTTACAATTGCGGGGCAACAATCCAGCCAATAAAATCAGACTATGAAAAATTCAATGACAAATTTGTAATTGACACCGTAATTGTGGAATGCATTCACGGGCACAAGAACACTGTAAAAGTTCAGGAGGATAACGGGCTTGATTGAACTGTCTGAAATATTGGACGGATTGTTAGCAGACGGATTAATTTCTCATGAAATTAAAAAACAGTTAGATGAATCACTAGAGAATTCAAAGAAATTCCAAGAGTTGAGAGATGTTTTCAAAGAAGACAGTCCACTTGAATTGGCAATTTTAATTAAAATTTTAGATGATTTCAAAAAACATTCTAGGTGTGGTATTTGTGGAATGGTTACACCTGAACATTCTATTGATAGCCATATAGAATTACACCAAGTAGAAACAATCAAAAACAAAGTAATCGAGGAAAACAAATCACTATCAGAAGAAAATGCAAGACTGAAAGAGAGAATTGATATTGCTAATCATAATATTAAAGAATTAAAACTAATATTAGAAAAAACAGCACAATTAAAAAACAATTTACAATCTGAAATTCAAAACCTCAAAGCACAACTAGAACAATGGAAAACAGATTATAATACTAGAGCAGAAAAGTGTGTAGAGTATAAACAACAACTAGAACAATACAAGATAACAACAGATGAGATTAGAAAGCTCATGGATGGATATCATAAATTTGATACCATAATAACTTCCGTGCCTGAACTTACAGCAATACTCAACAAAATAGGAGTACAGACTTGAGTCACATTAAAGATTGTGATTATGACAAGGATGGGTACTATGATGTAGACTGTCCAGAATGTATGAGAATCTACAACGAATTTCTAGATTCCAGAACAAATCCAACAGATAAGAATGTAAAAAAAATGACAGAGTCAAACAAAGATGAGATTCAGAAATTCATCGCTGATGAAGTAAAAAAACGTGGAGGTTCATCTTGAACCACTTCAACTGCATCTTTTGCGGCACTGTCTGCAAGAACTTTTTGCCACACCTGGAAAAATACCACAAGTCAGGCATTGACCCGTTTCCAGTAACAGAAGAACAAGCCAAGAAATATTTCAGGAGCAGAAAATGACACCGATTGAAAGGCTTCCAGTAAATGTTTATTTTTTCTATGAAGGAATAATGCAAAAATGCAATCATAATATTATTACAAAAGGATATGCACCAAGAGAAGAAGGTTGGAGAACATGCTGCATCTGTTTCTACATAACTTGGATTCCAACTTCTGACACTCAATACATGAAAGATGGAAAATACGATGAAGAAAAAATAAAACAATCAGCAACCAAAGACGGCGTTCCTCACTTTCCAATCATGCCAACAAACAAAACTGTTTTTGAGGTTGTGAATTGAATCCAAAACTTCATCTGAAATCTCAGATTGTGGATACCCAGTCAGGGGAAATCATCTGCGGATGTGGATGCGGTCTTGTAATGGCTGAAAAGACAAGCGAAAATAAGATTCCAGGATTTGAGGATGAAAAGCATTCTGTTCACTACAAGGCAGAAAGCAATGTTGAACATGACAAGGGAATAGGATCAATAATCTCCAATACTTATTTTGGCAAAACAACACCAACAAGAAAACAGCAAAGTGAAATAAAGAGACTGAGAACCTGGCAGACCCGCACCAGGATAAACAACGATTCAAACAGAAGGCTTGAAAAATATTTCGAATCATTGGGATCTTTTGAAAACGAGCTTGAAATTTCATGGGTTATAAAAAATGACATTTACACATTTCTCAGACGTCTTGAAAAGCAACATCTTCTCAAACACAAAAACGAAAAGATAACAATCATTGCACTTGTCTATCTTACAAAAAAACTGCATGGAATTCCATTTCATGTAAAACCATATCTGAAAAAATATCATTACACAATTGCAACTTATCTGAAATACATAGATGATTTCAAGACAGGCCTTAATCTTAACACTGCAAACCTTGCGACTCCTAGAATGGCAATTATGCTTTCCATATGCAAGAAGCTAAACATCAGACAAAGCATAGCCAGTACTGCAAGCTCCATAGTTGATTACTGCGTTGAAAAGGGACTTTTCATATCAAAGCAGCCGTCAATTCTTGCTGCAACATGTGTCTATGTTGTATCTACAAATCAGAATGAAAATATAATGATGATTGATGTTGCAGAAGCCACTGGATGTTCCAGTGTCTCAATTCGTAATCTCAAAGATGAAATGAAGGAAGTCTTTGAAATTTTTGGTCTAAGCATTGAGCTGAAAAAATCAATCAGAAATTATCAGAGTCAGGAGAGATTGACTTGAACATCGCAGGTGGTCCAAGCTATTCAGTTCCAGAGCCTTGGGATGGCTCTATCAAAGATGAAGGTTTCTGGGATGATACTCAGATCTGCAAGAAATGCAAGAAAAAAGTGATGTTCTTCAACTCTGGAAAAAAGAAGGACCACACCTGCACGCATTGTTGGAGGGTTGTAACGATATGACTTGTAGAGGAATATGCGAGAAATACCGTGCAAAAAAACCTGTCGGAACCAACAGGTATCTTTCAGGACAAAAGAGATGTCAAATCTGTGATCTTTTCATCCAATGGGATACGCTTTGGTGTCCTTGTTGCAGCTACAGACTGAGGACAAAACCAAGAGGCGGAGAAAACAAGAGAAGATTCCGCCAAGCCACGGAGGAAAAGAAATGACTTCCATGAAAATTAAAATTGGAACCAATATTGATACTGGCGAACCTGTAGTCCTGGATCTTGACTATGTCATTGAAGAAAGAATGGAAATCTTGGGAGGATCAGGAAGTGGAAAATCCCATCTGCTAAGATGCATATGCGAACAGACAAACGGAAAGGTTCAGCAGATAATCATCTCTCCAAAAAAAGAGTTTGTAACACTAAGGGAGAAATTCAATTACGTTCATGTCGGAACTGCATCACCAATTTCAAAACCTGACATTGAGCTAAACACCAGATATGCAGGACAGTTGGCTCTAAAGATTTTAGAAACTGGAATGGATGCAATCATAGAATTTTCTGAAAACTCTAAAGACCGAGTCAAGTATGTCAGAAATTTCATTGAAGGACTTCTTGATGCTGGAGAGCATCTGTGGCATCCTGTGATGATATGCATTGATGAGATTGACATTTGGGCTCCTGAGAAAGGACATGGAGAAGCTGAATCTCTTGGAACAATTGCAGACCTGGCATCAAGGGGAAGGGACAAGGGATTCTTTTTGGTTGCAGCAACTCAGAGAATCTCAAAATTCAACAAAGACGTTGCAGCTGAGCTTGGTGTAAAATTCATCGGAAAGGCAACACTTGACAATGACCAGACAAGGGCAGCTCAGGAGCTTGGAATTCCATCAAAGGAAAAGACAAAGCTTAGGGACCTTGGAAGACCAAACTTTCATTTCTATGCATTTGGTCCAGGACTGTCTGATGACGTAATCAAAATCAAATCGCTCCCAGTCCAGACAACGCATGTTTCAGGATACAAACGAAACAAGATGCAAAAGCCGATTCCAACTCCTGCAAAAATTTCCTCAATGATTTCCCAGTTCTCAGACTTGCCAAAGGAAGCTGAAAAGGAAATAAAGACAAAGGAAGAGCTTCATAAAAAAATTACAGAACTTCAGATAAGACTAAAGCAATCTGAAAAAATACAGCCAAAGCAGGACCCACAAGTAATTCAAAATGCTCATGATTCTGGTTATCAGAAAGGATTCAACGATGCTGTAAAAAAATCAAAGGAAACAATAGATGCACATGTAAAATACATTCATGCCATAAAATCAAACGCATCAAGAATTAAACAGATACTCTCTGGAATTCCAGAAAAAATAGATCATGAACTTGCACTGATTCTTGAAACTGCTCCTGTAAATTCATCATTGCCTGAATTACCTAAAGAGACAAAATTACCTATCCATACAGATATTGTAAAATCATCTCCTGCAATAATTCAACCAAAGACAAATGAATCTACAAATAGTCTATTAGTAGATTCCAACATTTCTGGACCTGAAAAAATAATACTTACTGCAATTGCACAAAGAAATCCACAGGAAGCAACAAAACAGCAAATCTCAATCGTTTCAGGCTATTCAATCAAAAGCTCAGGCTTTAACAATAATCTGGCACACCTCAATTCAAACGGATTGATTCAGCGTTCTAATGGAATTATGAAAATAACCGAAGCTGGTTTACAGGCATTGGGACCATACGACCCACTTGAAACTGACCCAGAAAGACTACTTGACTTTTGGTGTGACAAGCTTGGAAACTCTTGCGGAAAAATTCTCAGAGCAATATGCGAGGCATATCCAAACTCGATAACAAAAGAGGAAGTAGCTGAAAAATCAAATTATTCAATTACAAGCTCTGGATTCAACAACAATCTTGCAAAGCTGAATTCTTCAAATCTGATAGAACGACTTGGTCCAGGAGAACTCAAAGCATCAAAGGAGATGTTTCCATAATGCCCTGGTGCAGAGCTTGCGGTTATCGGGAAGCAGAAGATGAAAGTTGCAGATGTCCAACTTGCGGAGGTCGTTTGAAATAATGCCTTGTGGAATAGCCCAGATTTGTAAGAATCAAAAATGCCGTCATTACAAATCAGATCATAATCATAGAAACGAATGCCAAGTGGCAGAATGTGATTGTCCAGAATATATTCCAGGACAAATTCTGAACACAACGCAGAGGTATCTTAGACCGGAGGAGTCAGAGTAATGCCCAAAGACGGATACGTATCTGTAACTTTTCCAACATGGATACTTGAAGCTGCAAGTGTAATCATGCCACCAGGACAAACGCTTCAAGCTTTTATCTTAAACAATCTGCTTGTTCCAAACATTTCAAAAAAACAGCTTCGAGAAATTTACGACAAGTGGGTATCTGAGCACTATCCGTTTGGAGGAACAAAGCCTTTTGACAATTCTGAGAGTGAGGTAAAAAATGATTCAAACTAAAAAGCCAGAGATACCTTGGTATGACAAGCACCGCAAGGTTGAGGATTTCAAGGACTCGAAAGACTTTGTCGATGGATACAATCAGGCTCTAAAGGATTTTGACATTATTTTTGGAATGGCACCCATTCCAGGAGAAGAAGAATATCGATGTGGTACAATTCATGGAAGTAATCAGATTCACTCGGTTTGTGAGTTTTGGAAATTGGAGTACAAGAAATGACCTGTAAAATCTGTTTTCATTCTAACTATAATGATCTTCCAGGAGATGATTTGGAAGCTGCGTGTAATTGTGATTGTCATGATGAATGTGATGAGAATACATGCCCTGACTGTGACAGAGATTACTCAAACTGCATATGCGATGGAGAAAAAGAAAATGAATAAGGAAAATAAAATAAATATTTATTTATTTATTTATTTATTTTTGATTTTATTTTGTTTTAGTTTAGGAGTTTGTTTCTAATGGTTCTTCGTACATTTGAAACAGATGAGGAAAAATGGAAGAAGTTCAAAGCTCACTGCATCAAGGAAGGAATAGACCTAGGAGAAAAACTCAATTCGCTAATCGATACGGAACTAAAAGAGCATGGAGACGGCAATCCAGCTTTCAAAATCACTGACTTTAATGATCCAAATTTCATTGCAACTCCTGCACTTACAAGAAGTCCTGAGGACATTAGAAAATATCTTGAAAAAATCTGGGGAACCCCTGAATGGGACAAGATAGGTAGATGCCTTGATGAGACTTGGGTCAAGCAGTACAATGATGTGGAGGCAAGTCACCTATGATTTCCACAACAAAGCAGGTGACAAAGACACTTTCCAGAGTAGAGGATGAGCTGACAACAAGACTTGCAGAGACACATGATTTTACAAAACTAAGATCTGGCCAGAAACTTGATGTGGTTCTTGACAATCCAGAGCATCTTATTTTGTTCAAACTTCACGGAAGAAGGACAGCATTAAGAATAGAAAACATTTTGCAGAATGCAATTGCAAAGTTCTGGCAAGCTCGAATGTCAGAGGCGATGGTCCCAAACGACAAAAAAGTTCTTGAAAAACTTCTTGAAGAAATAGTCAATGCAGACAAGACAAGATACACACTTGTCAATCAGCAGATGACAAAGCTTGCAATCAATAAAAAACTGGAATGGGTTTTCAAGGTCTACAAGAATGTCCTAAACGAGGTAAAGGTATCCCCTGCAATAATCAAGCCAATATCGCTTTCAAGTATTGGTGCAGATTTGGTTGACAAGATAGTATGCTTTGATTGTTCAATCAGTGGCATGGAAGCACAGCAGGCAATTCCAGATGCATATGAGACTGAAAAATCAGGGCGTGTTCCGATTGAAAACTATCGAAAAGAAAAGGACGGGGCGGTCAGGGATTACTATTATGATGACTTTCAGTATTACTGGCTTGAGGAAAACACAAAGGAATATTCAAAGAAAAAAATTCTCAGAAAGATTCCAGGTCAGTCATTTGGAAGATTTGTTGGAAACTTTGAGACAAACGACAAGGTCAGAGTGATTGGATATTACAGAGCAATTGAGAAGGACAAAAAATCAAAGAGTCCTGGAATGGACGTCGAGATTGAAATTCTCAACATGGAAAGGCTTGAGGCTGACACTGAAATTACAATTTCACAAAAGGAACTGTCAGAGTTAAAAAAACTGGCAGATGATAATCCTGAAGAGTTTATAGAAAATATCACAACTTCATATGCGCCACATATTGTTGAAAACAAGCTTCCAAAGTTTGCCTTGATGCTTGCAGCAATAGGAAGTGCAAATCTTGGAAAATACAGAAATCACATCCATCTGTATCTGGTTGGAGATCCTGCAACTGCAAAATCTGAGATGCTAAAGTTTGTTGCAAAGTTGAGATACCTTGGAGTCTATGCAGATGCGCCAAACGCAAGTGCAAGAGGCCTGATGTATTCGCAGGAAGACTGGGGAAAAAGAAAAATTCTGAAAGCAGGTCTTGTAGTAAAGCACGAGCTTTTGGCACTTGATGAGCTTGACAAGATGGGTGACACAAGGCAGGAACTAAACACCACAATGGAGCAGCAGTTTGCATCATACCACAAAAACCCGTTTGACATAGAGACCCCGATTAACTGCACGATAGTTGCAGGAGGAAACCCACAGAATGGAAAATGGGTTGACAGCAAGACACTGATGGACAATCTAAAACCAATAGAACCAGAACTGCTTTCAAGATGTCTTATCATCCGAGTGTATAAATCTGGAAAAATCACAAAGAGGATGAGACACATACTTGACAACATTCAGGGAAGAGATTCAGTAAAGCCGATTTACACAAATGAGCAGCTTGCAGGACTGGTGTCTCATTGCAGAAAACTTTCCCCAAAGATCACACCTGAAGCTGAAACTGCAATTATTGAATTTGTGGAATTCTTTGAGGGAATAGAGCAATCATCAGATGTCAACCTGTCATTTGGAATCAGACAGGAAATCGAGGTAATCAGAATATCAACTGCAATTGCAAAACTACTGCAAAGAAAATCAGTCGATGTGACATGTGTAAGACTGGCTGTTAAATTCCTCAAAGAATGCCATGCATCTCTTGGAATGAGAACCGAGGGAAGAATGGTGGAGATGAACCTAAACGACCAGGCAACAAACAGAGACGAAGCTTGGCATCAGATTATCAGAGAACTGCAAAAATCATCAGATGATGGGTGCTTTTCAGAATCAGAACTAATCACAAAGATGTTAGAATTTACAATGTTCTGGAAGACAAAGGATGCAGCTCATGGATACTGGAAGAGATTCAATCCAAATCTCAACAAGACGTCTGATTACTACGAGCCGAAACCAGGGAGGTATCAGAAGGTATCATGACAACAGCAGACAGCGAACATTCGCGCAAAGTTTTGGAGATGGTTGCACAGAGGGCAGGAGTTACAGAACTACGAAAGATGCTGCATGACAAGGAAAAATCAATTGGACTTCTAAAAGAGCAGATTGGATTTTGTGAGATTTCAATCGATGTGTTTCAAAAAGAATTGGAGGTAAGACTAAAGAAATGATTTATCAATCAAGACAAAAGAAAATCTTCAATTTCTTTAGGGCTCTTACAGTTCTGGAATTTGTAATATTTTTGGTGTTGGAGGTCTGGAAATGAAACAAAAGCTTTTGCTAAAACCACAGAACAGGACGATTTATCGTGGTGACGTAATAGATGTTCTTTCAAGATTTCCGACAAATTCCATTAGTTGCATCTTGACAAGTCCGATGTATTACAATGACATTGACCTAAGTGTTCCAGGAGCTTGGGGAAACGAAAGATCCGTCTTTGAATATCTCTCAAAGATGAGAGTCTTGCAAAACGAACTGCTAAGAGTTCTAAAACCAAGAGGAACATGCTTTATCAACATCTCTGATTCGTATGCCAAAAGAGATCATGGTCCAATCCAAAAAGGCACCAAGCTTATGGTTCCAGAATTCTTTTCAAGCCAGTGTGTCCTTGATGGATGGTACTGTGAGAATATCATCCAATGGCTGAAACGAAACGCATTTCCAACTTCTGTCAAGACTCACTTGTGGTGGAACATGGAACCTGTTTATTTTCTTACAAAAAGAAAACAGCATTACTTTAATCTCAACGCTGTGAAAATTCCAAGACTGCATAAATCAAAATATGTGAATCGCAGAGTGAGGGATGCTGCAGCTGGAAGACTTGAAAAAAGATTTGGAAATAATTTCAAAGCTTCCAAAAAAGAAGTGAGGCAGTTCAAGCAGGACCAGAGAAAGCGCGCCGACTATACAGGATTTAATTCAAGGTATGATAGTGCAAAGACTGACAAGAATCCTGGATGTCTTTTGGACATTCCTGTCAAGGTTGTAAAAAACATCAGCCATGTTGCATACTATCCAGTAGAGTTTGCAGAGTGGTTCATCAAGTGCGGATGCCCAAAGAACGGAATAGTTCTGGATTGTTTCATGGGCTCTGGAACCACTGCGATTGCAGCTGAGAATCTTGGAAGACAGTGGGTAGGAATCGAACTTTCAGAGAAATTTGCCAACGAATCAATTCAAAGAATAGGGAGAGGTCGAGTTGTCTAATATTTCTGAGATAAAAATCAACGAAGAGTATTTTGCATTAGTCCCTAGACCTGACAGTTTCCAGATTAACAGCTTGAGAAATTCAATACAGGAAGACGGTCAACAAATCAAGATAATTGTAAATTCCCAAGGAGTGATTCTAGACGGTCACACTAGATTCATGATATGCAAAGAACTTGGATTGGAGCCAAAATATACCATCAAAAAGTTTGATTCAATTCAACAAGAAAAAGAGTTTGTTATTTCAGCTAATGTCAATAGAAGACAGCTCACACTATTTGAAAGAGGGGAGGTATTGTTCTCCTGGTGGAAGGAAGAAAAAAAGAGAAGTAAAAGCGAAGGTGGGTATTCTAAATGGAAATTAGAAAAGACTGGAATTTCTTCAGCTACTACAGTCAATGGAAGAAAAGAGAGGCTGCTAAACAAATTTGCAAGAATAATTGGAACTAATGCAACAATGGCTCATGAGATAACTTGGCTGCTGCTTCATGCCCCTGAAGAAATAAAAAACAAGATTAGAAAAGAAGAGATTACAATTGACGAGGCTTATGTTCAGACAGCAAAACCAAGCAGAAAACCTAGAAGTTTTTACAAATATCCTGATCGTCTGAGATATCCAACTTGTCTGAACTGTGGAGAACCAACAGTCTCAAATAAAAAAATCAACTGTCATGTTCACTCTCAATTCTGTTGCTCTAAATGTGGATGGGGAAACTAATGTCTGAAATACTAAAACCTAGAATCAATGCAGCATACTATGATTTTATCCCTAGACCTAATGCAGAAGACAGAAGAAAGCTAAAGGAATCAATAATCAAAGACGGAGTACAAATTCCAATAATTGTTACTCCTGAAGGATTCATCTTGGATGGACATACTCGTTATGAAATATGTCTGGAATTGGGAATAGAATCGACAATTCCAATTGAAATAAGAAAATTTTCTGATGAGACTGCAGAGAGAAAGTTTGTTGTAATGACAAACTTGGCAAGAAGACATCTAAACAAATTTCAGAGAGTAGAGTTGTCTTGGCCATTGTTTGAGATTGAAAAGATAAGAGCCAAGGAAAGAGAGACTTGGAAATCAAATTCAAATCTTTGTGTAACTGATAAGGAAGGAAAGATAGTAAAAGCAAAGAAGAAGATCAAAGAGGGTCTATCTGCAGAGCTATATGGCAAGAAAATTGGAATTGGAAAGACTCTGATCAATCAGGTTGAATATCTCAAAAAACACGCATCTCCAGAACTGATTCTAAGATGCAGAAATAATGAAATATCAACTGTTGCAGCTTATGATTTGCTTCGTGGACAAAGATTGATGTCTGATGGAAAGAGACCTGAGAAGACAATTCAATTCTGTCCAAATTGTAACACCAAGACTACTAGTCCAAAGAAGACAAAATGCCATGTTCACAAGTGGTTCTGCTGTGAACTTTGCAAATGGGGGATATGATGTCATTACAAATACAGTTTCACTCCTGCAGCTTTTGTGATTTTACTTCACCAAAGATTACTGCGTTTGTAGAACATATGGCAAAGATGCATGAGATCAAAGAAGAAAAGAATACCATCATTGGACGTGGAGAATCACTGCTTGTAGAAATCCTGAAAAGAAAACTGCAAGGCGCAAAGATTTTCACCCAAGTGCATCTGAAATATCTGGTTCCAAAAGAGGAAGTAAGGGAATTCTCTGAAAGGCAGATAAAAGAAACAGTCGATGTCCTGGTAATCCACAAAAGAAGATGGTACTCGCTTAGGGTTCAGCACGGATCAACAAAAAAATATCATCCAAAGGGGCATCTTGGAAAACAGCTTGCACAATCTGATTTGGTTCAAAAGACATTGATCCAGAGGTATCACGGAAAGAATTCTGTTATTGACTTTAGGGAATCTGAATGCAGGACATTGTTTCACAATAAGGATTCGTGGTATGCGGAAGCTGAGGTCGGGATACAGTGCATGTTGGGAGGATTACAGATTTGAGTGAAGAAACATTACGCTGTCCCAATTGCAACACTGGAATGTTATCTACTCCATTGATTAGATATGTCTCAGAAAGTGGAAAAAGAAAAGGCAAGAATTTACCGATGAAGTGGTGCAGGTTCTGCAACATCATGATTCCGATTTCAAAGGATGTAAAATTCTGGAATGGAAAGGAAGCTGTCGAGGTTTTGAATTAGATGGAACTGACGAATCAGACAAAAGACATGTTGCATTGGTTTACCAATTATAGCAGAATCCAAATGGGCATTGATTATCCAATTCTACTTTACTACGCATGGGAAGAAATAGAACATTTCAACTATCCAATTCCAGACAAAAGACATTACAACAAACTCTTAGGATGGTCTGATAAAATCAATGGAAATAATGTTTTACTAGTCAATGTAAGAATGCATCAAAGTTTCAATACAGTACTACGAACTGTGATACATGAATTAATGCACTTTAAATTTCCAAACGAAAATGACGAGAGTCGGATAGAAATATTCACTACAAGATGGTTGGAAACAAAGCACACTGATTTTGGATTCTTTTATGATGAGAAATTTTTTGAGGAATGGAATTTACAGATATGAGTATTTCTCTTTTAGCGCCGCCAAAAACAAACATTCCTCCACTATGGAGACAATGCCAAAATCCTAACGGATGTGAGAACTATGTCCAGTGTCCGCACTTTAGATGTCTGAAATGTTGGCAAAAGTTCTGCATTGGTCATGGCGACAAAATTGACAAGAAGAATCTAGTGGATGATGAACTAAGATGATTTGTAGGACAATAAACTGCTTTCACAAGGCAGCCAAAAGCGGAACCAACAGAGGCAAGTGGTGGGAAATCTATCAGGTCTGTAGCTGTTGTTGGATGGAAATCCAATATCTTAATCCGACAGTTTCAGAGTTTTTCAAGGTCTCATTGATTATCAATACCGGCATTAGATGCAGTACTGCAAAAAGAAATTATGGAAGACATGAGGAGATAATTGTAAATTGAGTCAAGAAAACTTTGGAATTAAATTCTCAGAAGAGAGTATTTTTTGTAGTTGTGATTGTCATAGTAAGGCAAAGCTTGTGCATCCAAACCACTGTTTCTTTTGTACCGAAATACATAAACCTGAAAATTACGAAGATAAGAAATGAAAAATTTGTTTTATTCGTTATATGTTAGATTAGAATTTTTTCTCAAACGACATATGATATGCGTAATTAAAGGTCATGTAAAACATAAAGATTTTCCGTATAAAATAGAAACAGTTTATGGACTGCCCGTTTTATCAGATCATCATTGTTGTTTGAGATGTGTTAAACCCCTACTTTTATTAGAAAAATTAGAAGAACAAATTAAATTAAGAGGATTACCAATTCCAGAATGTTGTAATGAATTAAACAAACTTAATCCGTATCATACATTTTTAGAGAAAGAAATTACAAATCTAATGGAATTAAAATCAATGCATGATGATACTTGTACATGTGATAATTGTAGAGATTTAATCATAAAAATCTCACAATACAAGGCAGAATATGACAAAATCATGAATTCATGAAAAATGAAAGAATCTGGAAACATCTCAAAATCACAGTATCCTGGAACAAAGAAAAAATCATGGTGTACAATATGCCGTCAAGAGTTGAACCATCTTAGCAGAGTAGAGCAGGATCTTCATGCAGAAAAATGCCTAAAGGAATCAATAGAGCAAAAGAAGCTAATTTGATTAGTTGGTAGCTCATAATTGGTAGCTCATAATTGGCATGACGTGCCTTGCATTAAATACTAAAAATTAAAACTTTGATTGACTGTGGAACCTAAACATCAGCTAATCGATGAAATCACACCGATTATAGCCAACAATCTATCTGAATCTGAAAAACAGGCAGCGATACTAAAACTGCAAAAGCAGGAATCAGAGATCAGAAACGGCATTGCAGACACTGAAAGCATTATCCACATTGCACTTTTCACTTCCGAACAGGAAATAATCAGAAGATGGGCAACACGTCTGAAACAACTGCACTATCTTGGTGCATATGAAAAACCAATCAACACAATATCAGCTCACATAAAATGGCAGATTGGAAAAATGTCACTTCCGCTGGAGAAAAAAGATAACCTTATTAGAAATATATCACGTTCATTAGATGAGGAATTCAAACAGAATTCTGACACAGGACAAAATGTCCCTGAAAACACTTCCGCTTTTTGCAACACAGAAAACTCTTTCATTTTTGCTGCAATGACAGCTTTCAAATCTTATCATGAAACTTTTGTAGAAATTGCAGACACTCTCTTGCAGCATCTTGAAGACCGTCAAATCAACAAGGAATTTTGCAATGTCCTGGAATGGGAAGAGATTGCAGAGTTCTGTACCATACTTGCAGCAATGCAAGAAAAAATAAAAGATGCTCACAAGGATTCTGTAAATCTCGACAAGCAGCTTGCAGAATTCTCGTCATTGAACTACATCAAAGAAGATCTCAATCTCAGACAGTCTTCAGATTCTTTTCGGGATGCGATGTATGTCTTGCTTGGAGCTGACAAGTCGTTTAGAAAGATGGCACACAAGTTTGGAATATCGCCAAGACAGAACCAAAGAGTAAGGGCAAGACTTGATGACTGGCCAGAGAAGGATGCAAAGAGAGTAATCCTTGAAGTGATGGGATCTTATCTCTGTCCTTGTGGATGCGGAATGAATCTTGTGACATCAAAGAGACATGTCGACTTGACAAGTGACAAGTTCTTTTGGGAGATAAGATTCAAGGACAAGAAATTCAAGATTCCAGAAAAGTACAGACAGAAATATAATATCACTCCGATTGCAATAGCTGAAAAAGTCTGGGGCAAAAAATTCAAGCTCGCAGTATCGGCTTAACCTTTCTTATTATTGCCAAGTTCGTACTAACATCATAAACTGCGCTTGTGCAGCTATGGTCAGTGTTCGGGACGCTAGAGCGGATTCAAAACCGCACCCGTTTTATATTCAATTAAGGTAATTTTAAAATACTATTGTAATATTGTAATATCGACCAAGAATGCATAGGAATAGCAGCATTTCAAATCCCGTAGCTGGGGGCAATAATACCAGTAAGAAAACAGCTATTGATTCAATAGTTGAAAATACCCAAGGTCTGATTAGAAAGGACCTTCTTTTGGAGAACGATTCATAATGACTGATGTCATATGTGGAGAATGTAGAGATCCAGTAAACGATGGTATTGGTTCTCATCCAAAATGCAGAGACAGAGCTTGTACTGCACAAATGAAACGTTATGGAAGGGCAATCTAATGGCAAAAAGAGTTACCCTTATGATGGACGAGTCAATTGACAAGAAGCTCAGACTCCAGCAATCAAAGCAAATCAAGGAAACAAACGCCTCAGTAAGCTATTCGCAGGTAGTCAATGAGGCACTTGCAAAGGTGCTGTAAATGGACTCTGGAAAACAAATGATCTTCGAAGACAGAAGAAAAAAAGCAGCAAAGGAAGTCATTCTGAAACGAGTCGGGGAACACACTTTCAACGTTGTTGACAAGGAAGGAAACTTCAAGTATAAAGTCTCAACCGTTCCAGGAAAGGAAGACTGCGAGTGTCCAAGCTTTGTGCAAAACAACACAAAGAAACATGATGATGCAACAGGTGAATTCTTTCTCTGCAAGCACATCTATGCTGCACAGTATGTGGAAAGTCTGGAAGAAACAATCAAGGAAAATTCCACACATACAAAGGAGATGGCAAGCTAATGCCTTTCCTCAAAATATCAGAAGCCAGGGATGCAATGAAGGGAAGCTTTGTTGGAACCATCAGGTCAGCAGGAGATCTAAAGTCTGGAACCAAAGACGGAAGAGACTGGACAAAAAAAGTATTCATCATCGAGGATGACAGTACGGCAGTCGATATGGTAGCTTGGGGAGATGACATCTCAAAGTTCAAGGTTGGAAACAGATACGAGATTGTAAATCCGTTATGGAAGGAATACAACGGTGACATCACCGTAAACATCAGCAGGTACTGCCAAGTCAAGCTGATAGGAACTTCTGGAACCCAGTCAACGATGGAAGCCTCAACACAGTCTGCTCCAACTCAGACAAACACAACACAGTCAACTGTCCCACCATCTGACGAATATCTACAGAATAGACAAAAAGAGATTCTTGAAAAAGAGGCTGCAAGAAACAAACAGATTGAAGAAAAGACAAAGTCTGTATTCACAGCAGAACAGCTTGTAGACATCGACAGCGAGCTTGACAAGCTGATTGTCCTGGAATCAATAGTGACAAAGAAACTAACAGGTGAAACATTACCAAATCCAGCAAAAGTCGGAATGTTGATGAAGTTTCTTTATGACAAATTAGGGGCAAAACAATGACTGATTGCGCGTCATGTGGAAACAGATTGGAAACTCTTGGTGGTAGAATGAAACCTTTCTGTGCAGTAGAAGAATGTACAAACTATGATAAAAAATCCACAAGACAAGCTGAAAGATTATTGGGACCAAAGAATCAAACCCAATAACTTTCTTTTTTATTTTTTCTTCTTTATTGTAATTCAATCATAAAGATACCAATGCAGTACATCGCACAACAAAAGACACTGACTGGCGTAATCTTTCATTATGCAAATGAAGATCACGTCGTAGAATCACTATTCTACACCAATGATGAATTGGACACAATGGCTAACGTTTCTCCCGAATTCGGGGAAGCTGTTGAATATACCTCAAAAGGTATGAAAAAACCATTAGACTCATAATGTAGAATAACATCTATTTTTTTTCAAATAGTTCTCTAGAATCATTACATCTAAAATCAATCAATGGAAGTTTCAATCATCTATCTACCTGATAACAAAGTGATAGGACATGAGACTCCTGGGGATTCTGTTTTGTATGTTGCTAAGATTCCAATCTCGAAAGAAAATCCTGAAGGACTAATAGGAAAATATCATCTGAAATGTTACAACTGCGGATTCATTTGTCATTTGGGAAATCATACAATACAAATCATAAATGAAAAAGTAACTCTAGATCCATCAGTATTATGTCCAATTGAAAAATGTAAAGCTCACTATTGGATAAAAGACGGAGTGGTTATACTATGAAAGGACTGCTAATCTTTGAAAAAAATCATGACTTGCAAGTACTGACATTTGTATGTGACGTATGCAAGAAAGAGCATTCAATCTTTGTACATGAGGGAGAGCCTTTTGTAAAAACATTCTATGACAACTCTGAAAAACCGTACAACGTAAATGTCTGGGGCTACAAGAGAGGGGATAATTCAATCATCATAGACCAATTTCTAGTAATAGACATGGTATTTCATCCAAGCTTTAACAACTCACAGCATTGCGGATATCACTCAAGTGCAAACTGGAAAGTCGAAATCAAGACAATCAACGCAGATGAGATTGTAACTGATGAAATGAATCATTGGTTACATAACTAAAATGAAACAAAATACAATAACTGCAAAGTTTTCAAAATTTATTCCAGAAGTATTAGAGAATGGAATCCTGTACGTATCACTTGAATATCATACTGCAACTCACAAATGCTGCTGCGGATGCGGAGAGAAGATAGTAACTCCATTGAATAATGATTGGTGGAAACTACAGATGAATGGAGAATTAGTGTCATTGAGTCCATCAATTGGAAGCTTTAGTCTGGCTTGTAAATCACATTATTACATTAAAGAAAATAAGATTCAATGGTTGTGATGATTGATGGATGAGAAACCTAGAAAAATATTTTTGCTGATCTTTCTGATGAACAAGCTAATTATGGAAGGTCTTGAAAATCCAGAATCTGACGTAGGAAAACTAATGAGGTTATCATAGATGTCAAAAATAATCAAGATGTACTGTCCTGTATGTCATGAGATATGCGGATTCACTGACGAGGAATTATGTGTCAAGACATATGTGACATTACACGAAGAATGCTTTAAGAAAATAAATCCAAACCAATCTTAGAAATGTGCAACTCACTTTCATGTCCTCTTTACTTTGTAAGATCAAACTCTGATAGATCATGGAAGCCTTTGATTTTGGATTCTTGCATGACAAAAAGAATAGAGATGCTAAGGAACCAGGGAATAGAGACACATGGATGTTGTTGTGGTCATGGAAAAACACTGCCCTCAATAATCTAACTGTGTTCAAACGAACAAACATAATCCTAAGAATCATCTGTTATCTTTTTGCACTGTGGCAATATCTGAAACAGAGCAATATGTTATTCTAAACGCAATAGGATTCCTAGGACTACACGAGCAGAAGATCAGGACATTTCTTAACGAGTACAAGAACAATCCCTCACAGCAGCTTGAGGATGACATCAAGACACAGATCAGGCTGATGAGAAGGCTGCTAAACACATTGTTCACAAGAAATACAATTACTGCAGAAGTCAGGGGCTATACAGACCAGGAACTAGTAAACATGAGAATCAAGCAAGAATAACTTCTGTAATATCATTTTCACTCTATACAATCTGGAAGATGCGGTAGGGAGGAAGAGCATCAAGAACCATCAGGACAAGCGAGAGAGATATCTTTAACTTGACTGATACTAGTCGAAGCCAGATGAAGCACTGACTCGGGGTTGGATGAGAGCATAGAAACCTGCGTACGAAAAGGGGATGCTCTTGTACACATCAGAATCCCGCTGAGGCCATAGACTCCCATAAAGATCAAATATGACATTAACAAAAATCAAGGATGAACAAATGGACACTCATTGGTGCATTTGTAGTTGGTGCAACAGCCATGTTTGTCATAGGGATGTACATTGCAGAATACTCTTCTGACCCAGCATTTGCCATATGCGACCAGCTTGACAAATACCCACTGACTTCATCAGAAAGAAAAGTTCTACATGAGAAGATACTGCAGGACTATGGCGTAAGATGTCCATAAATTCAAGCGAATGATTCCACAAAGATCAAATATTATGAATATGATTACCAATTATGAATGGATTAAAGTGTAGTATCTGTAACGAACCATTAACCATTAACAGTTTTGTTGTAGCAAGAAAGGACGGCAATCATATCTCAGGTCTTGTACATGCAAGCTGCTCAGTAAGAGAGGAAATAATGAATCCTAACAATCAAGCAGATTTACTTTGCAGTTTTAATGTTGAGAATAGATAACAGATCATCATAAATTCTAGTATCATAATCACAAATCATGGGGTAGGAGTTGATTTGTACGGTTCTCTGAACTTTTCATTTCTAGGCACTCTTACCCCTTTACAATACTTCACTAATTCAATCTCACAGTTAATCCGGTAACGTGGTGGTGTATGGCAGACAACATATCGGGCTCATATCCCGAAGTGCCTAGGTGCGATTCCTAGACACGTTATTACAAATTACTTCGTTTATGATATTTTATCGCACTAATTGCATGTGTTTATTCCTAAATCAGTGTGATATTTTCCGCATTTTTGGAGCTGGTGAATTTGGTAAAGAAGCAAGGTAACACAGCAGACAACAAGGAAAAAAGACTTCAAGAGCTAGAAAAGATTCTAGATAAATTTGACAAAGAAGAAAAGAAACCATCCCCATCTGAGATACTGTCAGAGCTTGCAAAGAAAGGATTCAAGATTTCAAAAAGAACATTGTATGATGACTATACAGACCTTGCAATCAGTGATCCATTTGTCCAAGATCTAGCTAACAAGTCATATTCAAAAATAATTCATGATTGCTTTGATTCAATAGAATTTGCAGAAAGAGAAGCAAGGGCAATACTAAAAAAGAAATGGACCAGGTCAAAGGCAACAAAAAAACAAGTCTTTGTAGATGGTGCCAAACAGACAGTGGCAGAACAGACAATAACAGAAGAGATTGCAGAACCACATCTAAGAGCCATTGCAGAAATCAGGGAATGCTCAGAGACCAAGATCAAACTATTGGGCGGAGACATCATCAAGGCATCCGCAAAGAAATGGTCCATACAGAGAATCAAGGATCAGCAAACCATCAATGACCTTAATGCCAAATTACAGGAGCTGAAGTTAAAATCCAAATAGTAAAAATCGGGGATGACTACATTCCAGTTGGAAAAGGAAACGATGTTTTTAATGAAGCTGATTCGCTGATTGACGGTTATTCTCCAAGTGAGATAGTTCTTCCTCCAAAGGACATACTGTATGATTATGAGAAATTCTTCACCTGGGCAGGTGGCGTACTTCATCCAAGGTTAAGAGATGAATTGGGAAGACCAATGAGAATTCTAAAACCATTCTGGTATCAGACAAAGTTTGCAGAGATGAAAAGAGGTGTACTGCTTGGATCAAACAAACTAGCAAAGACAAAGGGAGAATTAATCAGAGACATTCAAACTAGACTCTGGCCTGAACATGCAGGGTTTGACATGCTGCTAGTCGGACAGAACCAGACCATGGCAGACGAGCATTTATTGAATGCAAAAAAATGGATGCTTGCAAGTCCTACACTGAAACCGTTTCTGATTGTAAGGCCTGAAAACAGATTCAGACTCAGGGAAGAAAAATCAAAGATGAAGATGCTGTATGTTGAGAATCCGTACGAGCCAGAGAATCCGTCAAGAATAATATCAATCGGATTTGCAGAGTCTCTAGCTTACTCTTGGGAAAAAATAGACAGACTGCATGTCTCAGATCCAGGACAGAATTCAAGAAAGAACCAAATATCATTTTTCTCCGGATTGTTTTCCAGACTTTCAAACACAGAAGGTGACATCAAGTTTGAGGGAGTAGCTAGCAAGAGATCAGGCTATTGGTGGGACCTATGCAGAAAATTATTTCCAGAACACATCAGTGACGAATACGAGGATGTTGAGGACCTGCTAGATCCTGACAGAGGACGAGTTTTGGAGATGGAAGAATTTCAGACAATGGCAACCAGTTTTGACAAATTGTTTCTAACAGCTGACGACGGACTGAAGGTAGGAATCATAACAAAAGACTGGCTTGACTATGCAAAGGGAATCATGCCATATGAAGAATATCTGAGGATATACTACTGCAAGTTTACAAAACAGGAGGGAGCAATTTTTGATTCTATAAAGATAGGAGGACATGAATCACTTGGAGCTGAGGACATTCTAAATGACTGATACAAAAAAAATTGCATTGTCTTTGTATTTACATGACCCAAAGAATCGTAGTGATTTTGAATGGGGTCTTAAAATAATCAATAACTATCTTGCATCATTGAACCCAAGCTTGACACCTAAACAGAAATTGGAATTACTGAAATGAGATCTGATTCTTGGGACAAAAAAGAAAAGGAACCGTTTAACGGATTCATGAAACCTGACAAGGTAGAACACGAACACATCTTTGATGGAATGACTGGAAAGTGCATCTACTGTTTCAAGACAAGAGAGGATCTGAGAAAAGAATGGTAATGTCAGTAATCACAAAAGCAAAAAAAGAAGTAATGGAAAAATGGCAATCATCTGAAAAATACCCTTGGCAGAAATCAATCAAGGAATTGGACCTGTACATTGAAAGAAAAATAACTCAGGGATACTGCATATGCAATCAGAGGTGTTCAATTGGTTAGCGTATCAATCCATGACCCAGGAGGATGGGCTGACTCTTTTTGCAACGTGATGGCAGAAGTAAACACACATGAGATTCAGCTTACAGATGCAATATTTTGGAACAAGATAAAATTTCCAAACCTCACTACAAGAAAAATAAAAGATGACATTGCAAAGCTGAACAGACACTTTCGTTTTGACTATCATCTCTGCGAGACAAACAATCAGGGCAACATGATAATATCTGATTTGAGATCAGAGTACAAGATTCCTGTAATTGGAATCACGACATCGGGAGCTTTGAAGACTGCAAAGGCGCTGAGAAAAGGCTCATCACTTGACAAGGACAAGACAGTCCCTTGGGTTATGAAGTTCATAGAGGATGGAATAATCAAGCTTCCAAGAACACTGACACCAGGACTCAAAGAGGGAATGGAGCAGATAAAAAACTATGGAGTCTCAAAGTCTGGAAAATATGAGGCACTGTCTGGCCATGATGACTTTATCAGCTGTCTTGTAATTTTAGTACACTGGGCAAAAAGAAAGATGATAAAATCAATCGCATCAAAGACGATTGGCGTGGGAAGTGGAGACCCATATGCTGCACTGTCAAACACACCGTATGATATTGCACTCAATGCCATGAAGAAAAGATTTGACAGTATAGGAATGCAGCCAGATAACATCGATGTGTCGTTTCCTTAGTTCTCTTTTTGCATTCTTCTGATAAAACATCAATTGGTTAATCAGAACATGTGTCCTTATTGCTTTGAGGTTTTACAAAATGATTCCTGCATCGAATGCGGATTCAGGAGAACAAAATGAGTGCCGTCAGAAGAACAGCAAAGGGAAAGACTGTCGGAATTGGAATGCCAAATGACATAGAGCAGATAATAAAATCAGAGCTTGCAAAAATAATAATTCCAACACAGCTAAAGGACCTAAAGGAATATCACTTTAGAAGCCTAAAGACATCCGTAAAAAACTGGCGCAAAGTGCCAACAAGATTTGTAACAATATTTGGTGCAGCAGGACCTGAGGACATCCCAGAGACAAAGCTAAAGGTAATCACAGATCATTATTCATCCACGACAAGAAAGGCACTGAATGACGCAATACTTGAAGATCCTCTCTTGTCACCGTCAACTGACAGGAGATTCGATTCAATATTTGAGGACGGGTTTCATCTTGAATATGTCGATGCAATTGCATACGACCCGATAAACAAAAGGCATCTTACAAAGGAGGAATCAATTGCAAGGTTCGAAATGTCAAAGACAAAGTTTGACGAATTTCTTCAGCAGCTTGAAACATGGAAAGACAACATACATCTCATTGACAACATGAGGGATTCTGCAGCTGTGTCTTTTGCACAGGGCAATGCAGCATCGCTTATTTCTCCTGGATTGCATGAGCTTACAAACGGACAGCTTCCTTTCTCAGTTGAGATAATTCACTACTCTGATCTTGGTGACGTCATTGTTGACATCGGACTTACAAAACAGATAGTTGCAGTAAAGACAAAGTTTGAGGACAAAAAGATTTGCAGAAAAGACGAGATTGTCTACATTACAAGAAACAAGAGGGGATACAGAAAGGAGGGCAAGTTCTTTGGAACATCTCCACTTGAGCCGGTGCTTGTAATCTCAAAGTCAATCAAGAGAATATACAACTATGACATTCCAGAAGCTGTAATTGCAGCATACATCACAAAGATACTTTTCAGATTCTTTGACGGGGTTGATGAGACAGAGGCAGCAACGTTTATCAGAAATTTCCTGACAACTGGAAAGCTTGCATTTGGAATGACAAACGTTGAGGGAATCGACGTGGTCCAGCCAAAGGTCGATACTGTAATGATTGACACTTTGGAGAAAAAGCTTGCAGACGTACTGCTGTCAGTTGTCGGTGTTCCAAAATCAATGCTCAACAGGGAGCACAATCTTAACCGCGACATTGCAACAATAGAGGCAATCCAGTTCATCAAGTTTGTAAGAAAACCAGACGAGCAGCTAATCGCAGACGAATACGAAACTCAATTGCTCAACGTCTTGCTTTCAATGCATTTCGGAGTTCCACTAAACCAGCTTCCAAAGAGAATCAAGATTGTAAGAAACATGCCAGACAAAGACCTCGATACTGTGTTTGAAGCTCAGACGAATCTGCAAAGCCAAAAGACCGAAGAGGTAAACTCTGGCAACGTTGCAACAAATCCTCTTGCAATGTTTGGCGCAGCTGGTGAAACATACAGGGTAAAAAAAGTCGGTGACGAATACATTGTCACAAACTGAGATTGTCAACATAGTCAAAGTTGTAAAAGCAGCAAAGTCTGGAAAGCTTGAATCAAAAAAGACAGTAGACCACATGAGGTCCAGGACAACTCAGAAAACTATGCAGCTTGTAAAAACCGCAGAAAGAGAACTAATGCATATAGGAGCTGAGATAGCAACTCTCTTGGACAAAGATCCTGACATTGATGTTGAAAACAAAGTAAAACCAGAATTCAGGTCCAGGGTAGGATCAATCATAGCAAATACAGTAAGAGAGTCTTATCTTCTCGGACTGCATTTTGTTGAGAATTTTGAAAAGCAGACCATCAAGTTCACAGAAGATCAAACTCATAAAATGAACATGCAGATAGATGAGGAGATACAAAGATTTTGGAACAACGTAAAATCAATCCAGGACAAACAGCTAAAGAAAAAATACGAAACTGAGACCAACATTTTTGGAGCTTCGTTCGGGTTTGATCTTGCAGCAGCTTTTAGCACATTTGCAAAAAACCTGACAGTCTCAATGTCCTTTCTAGCTTTGGGAGATTCAACAGTACTCTCTAAGAACCAAGCTTACCAGCAGCAGATCAGAGTCGGAAATGTCGGAATCACTGCAACTGCTATACTCGAAGCTCCAAAAATGATATGGGTATCAGAAAGAGACGGACGGGTATGTCCAGAATGCAAGAATTTGGACGGACTTGTTTTTTCAATAGACGACCCGTCTCTTCCAAGGCCTGTACGAAGCACGCATTTTGGATGCAGATGTCGATTATTGCCAATTGATGGTGGCAGGGTTTTCAACGCCTGATTCTTGAAAAATAAAAAACGGTTATTTCTACCAAATTGATTCTCAATAATTTTCAAACCAGATTCATATCATGATTGAAGACAAGCCTCACACTTTGGATCCAAAGGAAATTTCACAATTAATCAAGGAAGGAGTTGAACTTGACAACTCTGGAAATCACATGTACATAATGCGTTTTGGATGGAACAACGAATGGAATCAGGCAGCTGATCCTGCACCATTCAAAATCAAACCGCATCTTAACGAGAAGCTAAGAAAAGACGCACTTGGAATGCCATATGTTGTTCCGCCATATGGAATGCAAAAACATCTCAGAAAGAAAAAAGATGCAAAGGAACCAATGACAATCCAAGAGCAGCTTGAAGCCATACTTAACGTCCAGTCAAACTATGCAATTGGTGAAATCCAAGGATCACTTCAGTATCCGTCTGGAAATGTATGGATGATTATCGACGTATGGCCAGAGTTTCAAGCTGGTGTGGAAAGGGGATATTATCCTGAATTATGTTCTCCTACTTTTAATTTTATAAAAAATACTCCTGACGGTGTCGAGGATGCGCAGTTTCTAAATCTGCAAGCTGTTCCGAATTCCGGTTATGATCCTGAATATACGCAGATACAGCCTATCTGCAAAAACGGAATAAAGGAATGCATGGCAGAGATGGTTGCATATGGAGCTTCTGGCGGTCTTCTAAAAGCAAGAAAAGAAGGTAAATCTTTCTCTAATAGAATTATCGGGGCATCAGGAGTTATGAGCGAAGAACAAGGGTCTGAAAAAACTGCCGAAAGCAGAATATCAGATCTAGAATCCGGTATGGCGGAAATCTCAAAGCGTGTGTCAAGCATGGAACCAAAGCTTGATGCAATAGCTGAAAAGATTCTGAAAGAAAATCCGGCAGCTGATCCACCTGCTGATGCAGCAATTAGCGGTGCAGCTGGTAAAACACAACTAGAACTTTTGAAAAAAGAGTTAGATCAACTCAAAGAAAATGATGCTACAAACACAAAACTTGTAAAACAATTCGAAAAAGAAAAACAAGAGACTGAGAAAAAACTCAGATTAGCACAAGCAACATCAATTGTTGAACGAGTACACAAAAACGACAAGCTTGACGAAAAAGCAAAGATTGCAAAAATCAACGAGTATGTCGAGATGAAGGATGCAGCTGGAAATCCTAGAGATTTGGAACTTTTGGACAATACTCTGAAATCTGTAATTCCAGAACCAACAGAATCATCTGGAATCTCCGGAGCATATGGTTTGTTCAGACCAGAATCAACAACTGAAACAACAAACAGACCAAAGAATTCTGAAATCATGGAGGCGATAAGAAGTTGAGCTCATTAGGTTCAGTTCTTAACAAATCTGCATCACTCGTAAGAGTGACAGCAATTGTCAAAATAGGGCAATCGTTGACACCAGGACTTGTCTACAGAAATGCAGCAAGAGACTGGAGAAATGCTCCAACCGATGGAAGCAAGCTTGCAAAAGATCTATACTGGAACGAGGAAACAGTTGCAGTAAACACCAAAGAAGTCAAGATCACTGTCTATGACTTGGAAGGCTTGATGGTCATTGGAAAATCCGATGGCATAATTCCAGTAGGTGGAGAAGTAAAAGCATCCACCACATCTGCACATGGTGGTCAGTTAATCACCAACCCAGAGCCAACATCTGCATTTACAGCAGCTGACGGTTCGACTGTTGACGGAACTTATGGTGCTGAAGAAGCATTGGTAGTTGCAAACAACGTCACCAGAATTGCAGAACTTGTAACAAGGGAAGCAGCAATAAGAACCTGGGTGAAACACACAGTAGGTCATTACCTTGGACACGAGACAGCACTCCGTGAAAATGGTGAATTGATTGACTCTGTTGATGAAGATGAGGACTGCGTCTTCGTATTGAGGAGGGGCAAGTAATCATGAACGGAATATCAAAACAACAATCCATTCAAGCAGAAGTTCTTGAAGCGCGACTTGCACAAAACGGTTCAATGCAAAAGTCAGCATTGACTGTACTTGGAAACAAGATTTACTTGGGAGATGGTCGAGAACATGGTCTTTCCAAAAAAGACATCATGATTCATCTTGATCCTTGGAACCAAGCTCAAATCTACGGTGCATCTGGTGAGACAGACAAAATGGACGGACTCAAAATGTTTGGCGACAAATATTATGAGATGTATGGAGACTTCAAAAAAATAGACGACATCATACAGCAATATCCGTACATAACAGCAAACGACATTGTGGTAAGTGGTGCAGCTGGTGAGGCCGCAATCACAAACTATGAGACAATTCGTCAGTCTGGAAAACTCGCAGCAGACATCTCAGGACTGCAAAGAATCCTAGAGGATCTAACTGCAGTGAACATCGCAAAGAAAGAAACAACTGACAGATTCAAACATGAATACATCAGAAAGACATCCGCAGTACTAACTGCTGACAAAGAACTGGCAGATGACCAGCTACCTGGTGACATCAGACCTGCCTTTGCAGTAGGAGAGTATGAGATCTTTGCAGATGGAACATCATACAAGACCAACCTTAGAGATAAGGAGTTGAAGATTGATGTTGCAGCAGAAATTGCAAAAGAGATACCTGGAATGTTTGCACAGACACAAGAGGACAAAGTAATTGCATTGGTAAACGCCATTACTGGTAACAACCAGGGCGATTGGGATGCAAGAACATCTGGAATCTTTGATGTCAGAGCAGCATCACAAATCGACACAGCAGTTGCAGCAGTCAAAGGCTATGGCGGACCTATAGTCTGTCTAATGCCATCTGACACATGGAGACTCTATGAGGACAACGTAGGAGAGGGATACTTGGGACAAAAACCAGGTAACAAGACAACACAAACTCCTGACTCCAAACACGGAATGCTCAGAGCAAATCCAAATGTAGAGTACTGGCTCAATGATAGCGTAACTACACAAACCTACATCATTGCAGCACTGAACTCGTACATGAAGCACATCCAAGGAATGATTATCAAAACATCATTCAAAGATGTTAGAACTGCAGGTCAGACAGAGACTACATTCGAATTCAATTACAACGGTGTATTTGAAGACGAAACAAGTGCGCAATACAAAGGAACATCTGTAGGAGCATAAATCCAAGAGAATTTTTTTCCTTCTCTTTTCCTTTTACTTTTGAATTTACCTAATGGTAAAAGACGAACAAAGTGGAACTAACGAGTCCGCACAACTACAACAAAAACACGAGAAATTTTTAAGCAAACTCGAAGAAAAAATGCAAAAAGAAAATTTTACAGAAGAGCAGCGTGATGTAATCACAAGCCTTGCAAAAGAATGCAGTCCAGGGGACAGAGATGCAATCAAAAACATTGCATCCAAGATGCAAGAATTTTTTGAGGCAAACAACAAATCCGAAGATTCAGAACCTGAAGAAAAAGAACTCTCAGATTTTGAAAAACTTGAAAGTGTCAAAGACTTTGAGCAATTCATCATCTTTGCAAAGGCAACTCAGATCATACCATCTGATGCAGAAGTGGAGGAATTCTCAGAAAGAGAGCAGAGTGACTTTGTTTCAAAATACAAACTATGGTTGAAGAACGGAAAACCAGCAGCTGTGAATCCTTTGGGAAGTGAGGAACCTGAAAAAATACTGAGACTTGCAAGAGTCAAGGCATTTGGAAAGCAAAAGCTTACAGCTGTAATCAAAGGCAAAGACATTCCGATGGGAGTCGAGCTTGTACCTGAATACAGAAAGTATAGGGAAAACGGAATTGAAAAAACCGACAAGACAAAAGTGCTCTCTCATAAGGTCAGATATACGATTGACTACACAGACAAACTCGCAGCAGAACTTGTAAAGAGATGCGAGAACGAAGCTGAAAGCCCTGAATTCACTTTCAAGGAAGGAGGCAGAACAATCTACATCAGAGACTACAAGAAAAACTTCAGAAGAGACTTTGATGAAGTGATGAAGGACTCACGAGCTGGCATTCCAGTCTAATCCTTCTTTTTTTCCTTTTTTTTTATTTTAACTCATGGCACTTGTATTTACTGACGCTGGAGATAACACATCTGCAAAACGTGTGGCAAGGGTTAGACGTTTGGCTGGCAACTTAAGCAGCAGTGATATTTCAGATGATGACACTATTGAAATAATCAACAGGCAAGATGATTGGATGCTAATGCATATTGGCATCACGGATTCTGCAAATTTTACAAGCAGCGATTCCAGATGGACACAAGGCCTACAAGCTGGCGAACTTATGGCAGCAGCAGAAATAAACGATGGCATTCCGACAAACTCTGCTGCATCAAAGGCAAAGGACCAAAGACTTGCAGCCAGAGACATAATCAAGGCGATGAACAAAAAGGACTCTGACATACAGCAGACAACAATAACCACGATATCTGACGGTGTGAACATTACAAACGAACTGGATCCTGCAAACTATACGCCAGAGCAGGACGTGTTCGGATAACATCAGGTGTCACATGACAATCACTGTAGAGCATCTTGAGGGGGCACTTGAAGGATTTGATGAAACCATCAGACACCTGATATCTAGAAACTGGACTGCTGCAAATACGGAATCCAAGACTCCAAAGTTCCTGTCTCCACATGGAAGAGATACGGACGCAAGCTCAGCAACTGAGCAAGTCTCACCGAACTCCTGGGCGATGCACAAAAACAAGGATTTGATTAGATTCAAGCAGCAGCAAACAATCAGAAACGACCCAGGATCTATTGGAAATGGAACTATCAGATTAATCACGTTTGTCTATATCGAAATTTTTGCAGAAACAAACCACAGAAAATTATTATTCGGAGAGGAAGTCAACAGAATAATATTTGAAAACATTCCAAACAGCTCAACCCGACTTGTAAAATCAGACAACACTAATGACTCTGCAATACACACTTTTGACAGACAGAACATAGAATGGAACGAGAGAGGATCTTTTGAAGATGCGGGAATAATCAGATTTCTGGAAGGAGAGATAGGATGTCTGTGGCAGAAGAGAAGATCATGATTTGGTTCTTTTTTACAAAAAGGTAAGAATGAGCAATGATGAAGACTGAAACTGATTTGGAAAAGATGTCAACTGACGAGATAGTCCAAATTCTGGAATCAAAAACAGGTATTAAACTACCTGCAAAAATAAAAACAAAAAGACTGTATGTTCTTGACCTGTTCAAGAACAAGCTTCATGGAATAGAATACATCAGAAATGACGAGGAAGTTAAAAATAAAATTATAATTAAAAAAGAAAGGGTTGCAAAAAAAGTCACAATGAAAGACTGTACAAACTGCAAATCTAAAAATTCTCTGTGGTCTCAACCATTGCCAAAAGAATCTGGAATGGAAGGATCCAGTTGGTGTTCAAAATGCGGATTCTGGGAAATTCCAAAAAAGGAGAATGAGTCATAATGGGAGCTCAGCAACTAATTACTCATCGTAATACTAACAAGAAAGTTCAGTCAGTGGACGAAGGAATTACAGCAGCCACTTATGCTGTCACTCCAACGAATCCTGCTTTTGCATGTCATGGGCAGGATGCAGTACTGATAAAATCTCCAAATCCAATTGTAGCTGAAAAAAGAATTGGAGGATCAGTAGCTAGACAATCCATTACAAAAACCAGAGAAGTAAACCGAGTTACTTACAGAGGAAAACTAATGACTGCCGATGAAGCTCTATTGGCTTGGTGTGCTAATACAGCAGCAGGAGATGGAACTTGTGACGATTCAAGAACTTTTTTCTACAGTTGGGATACTGACGGAGGAACTGAAACATTTGAACAATTTCTAGGATGCAAGCCTGAATCATGGAGCCTTTCAATTGATGGGTCTGGATTTATTATTTTACAAATCGAGATGAGCTGCAAAACCATAACAATCGACACATCAGGTCCAACAATCGGAGCGGGAAGCTATGGAACACCACTTACGGGAACTCCACTAGCACACATTGACTCTGGAGCAGCACCATTCACATACAACTCTGGAGCATTGGAAGTGAGAAACTTTTCAATATCTGGAGTTAATACGATGGGTCCACAAGATTCGCTAGGATCTATCAGTGACCTTTATCGTAAAGTGACACAGCAAAGTTACTCTGGAACTGCTGTCATTTTCAAGTCTGATGATACAGAAGATACTGATGCAAGAGCAAGAACTGAAAGAACCGCAGTTTATGTCATTGACACTGGACAAATTACTATGACCATGACGAGATTTTCATTTATGCCTAGTGGAGAGGATTTGTCTGGAGACAACGCAGATGTAACAATGGAAAACAAGAACTTTGAGTGCGACGTTGTTGCGATAACATAGGAGTCTGTATTGTCTGAGAGAAAAAATCCACAGGAAGAAATTCAAAATACTGCAAAGGAAATCCAGGACTATTTCAAAGATCCTGATTTTGGAGTTGACACTGACAGACTAATCGCATTTGTAGACAAGAAAAAAATTACATGGAAGATAAGGCCTGACGGACATACAAAACTAGTAAGAGATAAGATTATTGCAATTCAAGACCAGTACAAGAAAGACTTTGAAGCATACGAAGCTCTCTCAGAAAAAGAACAGAGTAATTCCCTCCGATACTCTATCGCTGAGAAAGCTACAAAAGCAATACTGGAAACTGGTCTGATTGGATTCAACTATGACGATATGGCAAACCATGAAGCAGGAGGTCCATCCGTCCTGCAGATGCTATCAAACGAGGTATCTATTTTTTTAGTGGAAAGCGGAGGGAGGGCAGGACATCAGCTCTTGCTAATGCAGCGAAAACTGGGTACACTCAACCAATTAATTTCTTCGATGGACTTGTCGAAATCTGGAACATCTTCCAATGGTCAAGGAACAACATAGGTACGGTCTGCGAGCTTCACGAAATAGTTAACGGAAAAAAACCCACACTTGAAGATCTGATGGAATACAATATCCTGGCGAGGAATTCCTGATGGCATTCATTGAGGGAAAAATACACCTGGGAGATATTGAAAAGGAACTTGATTCAATGGATTCCAATTTTATAAAATACCAGGAAGCGGTACTAAAAGATCTTCAGGATATTTTCATAAAAAACGTAGAAAAGAAAGCTCCAAAAAAAACAGGAAAATATTCCAAGTCGTGGAAAGCTGGTCCAATCAATGGCAACAAGGCAACAATCTACACTCCATTTGGAATGCTCTACGCAATGCTTGAATGGACTGGAAGAAGTCCTGGAAGAATTTCTGGAAAACTGATGGTCTTTGAAGCTGAGACAGGAGAAACCATATTCACTATGAAAATAGATCATCCAGGATTTGATTCTGTTCCGCATGTCAGACCAGCTCTAAAAAAGACAATGGCTGAATCATCCCCTGTATTGTTTGCACATTTGGACAAGCTATCAAGGATGTTTGACAAAGTTGCAAAGCAGAACAAAACAAAAGCGGAGAATCTGAAAAAATGATTGAATTGTTACTTAAACTCACAGATGGGGAATTGATTCCATGAGCTCTGACAATGTCAAGGGAGTAGCTGAATTAGAATTCAAGAAGGATAGGTTTTCTCAAAGTATCAACTCTGCAAAAAGGGAGATAAACGAGCTTGGAACCCAGGGAAAGGACGCTCTTTCTGGAATTGCAAACAAATCCAAAGATGCATCGGCAGGACTTGACAAAGTATCTTCTTCTTCTGACAAAGCTAATCAATCGCTAAAGAATGTCAACCAGACTTCAAAGCAGACTCAAATTGACATGAAAGTTACAGGCCTCACAATAGCCGGAACAGCAGCATCAGCTTTTTCACTTGTTCAGGGATTTACCGGAGTCCAGACCAAGATGATTGACATTAGAAAAATAAATCTCGATGTGGAAAAATCACAAGCCAATGTAAATAAAATGATAAAGGAGGGAAAGCAGGGAACGCAGGAATATTCCTTTGCATTGGAGGATTTGAAAATCAAACAACAAGAACAGAAGATCAAAAATGACGAGCTAAACAATACTTATGTCCAAATGGGATTCTCACTTGTCACAATGGCAAGCACTACGATTCCGCTTGTCATCTCTGCACTTGGCTCACTCAAATCTGCAAGACTTGGTTCGGCAGCAGCCACAGGAGTTGCAGCAGGAGCTAATGTGGGATTCACAGCTTCGTTGGTCTCTACAACTGCAGCAGTATGGGCAAACACTGTTGCGCTGTTATCTAATCCGATTTTTGCAGCAGCAGCAGCCGCTTCAATTGCAGCCGCAGTCCTTTTGATTTCTACTAACACATGGGGATTGAGGGATTCATTATTTGGAGCTACAAAGGCAGTAGAGGAAAATACAACTGCAATTAACAAGGGAGAACAGTCATTCTATGCTTACGGAGAATCAATAGAAAAAACAACTGAGAAGGTAACAGCATTTGGAGACGGACTAAACAGACTCTCAAGCTCTTTTGACATTTTATCATTTTCATTGAAAGGAGCTGGAAAACCAATGGACACTGTATTCCAAGGATGGCAAAAAGCAATGAGGGAATCACGCGAAGAGGCTGAAAAACTAAACAAGGAAACCGACTTGTTATTAAAAAAAAACAATGAATTTTCAGACAATTTCTCTGGTCTCTTAGAACGCTACAAGGAATCCCAGGGGATTGCAATCATCAGGGAATTAATTGATCTCGGAGTAGAGAGATACAAAAACGGAGATCTCGGAGGAGCTATTGCAGTCGAAAGAGCCATCCAAATGGTTGGAAGAAACACTCCATCGTTTTCTGGAAAACTCAGATCAATTACAGACCAGATAAAAAAGAACACTTCAGGATGGAGTACAATATCAAACATTGGAGGCGGTGTAGGTTCGCTGGTCGGCTCAATGCTTTCAGCTAGTGGAATCACTGGAAGACAGTCACAGGAAGGAGGAATACTTGGAATGCTAAATCTAGTAGGACTGAAATCATTTACTGTTTCACATTATACGAAAGCTGTGTCTGGAATGAGTGCAGCCGGATACATCTCAGCGAAACTCTCTGGAGTAAGTTCTCCAGTCTCTGTGTCAAAAGGAGGAAGTCAAGCATCAGGTCGAAGCTCAAAACATGGAGCTTCAAACAGGGCAGGAGAAAATCAAAGAGCAGCAGCAGCTCAAAAATTAGATGCAATGCTGCAAGGTGTGACAGGATACTCATTGCAAGAATTGACCAATATCACTGGCCTTCAATTATTTTCTAATCTGCATTTTGGAGAATCTGGAAGAACCGCTTTGTCTGGAAACTTTGGAAGCTATGCAGCATATTCAGCTGCACAAGACAACATAGCAAGACAGCAGGATGCAATACAGAAACAAGTTGCAGCAAATGTCGCGGAAGTTCAGGCCAGATCATCATTGCTAAGCCATCTCTCCGCATTTGCAGGAGATCCAGAAATTATGAAACTAGCTGGAACAAACGGATTGAGATTGTCTTCTAGTCAGCTAAACCAAATACTAGATGCAAAAAGATCCAAGGCGTCTTCATATGCATCAACATTGGGACTGACAGAATCATCAGTGACTTCTCTTTTTGGTTCGTCTTCTGGATTCTTTGATCTTAACAATATGCTGGCATTTCATGAGAGGATGGTTATGGAGCAAAACTCCATAGGATAAAAATGCCAGGAAGTTATCCTCCAGGATTTGACGCAAAAGGTCTGTGTCCTCAAATCATAATTAAAAACAAATCTGGAACCGAGCAATACAGGTTTGAGCATCCAAACATTGCAAATACTCCAACACAGGAATTCGATCTTGTATCTTGGTTTATCGAAGGCGGAATAAACTCAAACCATGGAATGGCACAGATTCTGATTGATGACAGAGACAATAATTTTCTAGACACTACAAAAAACAGAAGATCAGTAAAGATAAAAAATTCATGGGAAATGATAATCAATCTTGGAAAGGATGAAGCTGGACTGGAAGTGTGGTTTGACGGAATAATCGAAGAAGCTGAACTGATTAGACCTTCTGCAAACTTGCAATATATTTTAATCACAGCCTTTGGATGGGGAATAAGAACAGCTCACAGGATAGGAAGAATTTCCAGATTCCAGTTAAAGGACACTGACGGACTTACACCTCTGACATCTGACACTAACGCAAAACTTTCGGAAATATTCAAAGACGTATTGGAAGATGATGATGTGCCGGCATTCAAAGGACTGGGACCTGAATCTATAACAGTAACTGGAGTATCTGATATTGACGTAAAACTTCCAGACTATCAGAGAGACTTTCAGAGTTATGCTGTAATGCTAAACGAGCTTGCTGCAATTCCAGGAGCTATCTATGGCGTTGATCCGACAAAGGACACTTTTCTCAGAATGAGAGGTTCAATCTTTGGAGGATTTCTTATCACTAATGACACGGAGAACTCGTCTGTATTGACAACAAACTGGGACTCTGGAAAACTCTTGATAATGAGAAACACGGAATACCGTGTCAAGGAGTCAATCATCGATGCTGGATTTACAGTAGGAGTTGGAATCGGATCACAGCATGACACGCTAGATCATGACCAGACATCAGCTAACGCCTCATTGAATCTCTCTTCAAGCAATTACGCATTTGAGTTTGATCCAAGCAAGGACAATATTCGAAAGATTGCAGCATTTCTCAGCAAGTCTGGAACGATTACAAAAGATCTGACAATATGCATAGTAGGAGAGGATGCCGGAGGAGGTCCAAACGAAGAAGACATAAGAAAAAGAGTGACAATCCCAGCATCAAGACTGCAATCCGAATTATCGTCTTCCAGATATTTTGAATCCATCTTTGACAAGATTCCAGTGTCAAACGGAGAAAAACTATTTTTGTTATTCAAAAAATATGGAGATGCTGTCAACTATGTAAGTATAGATTATCAGACTGGAGTCGGGACGTACTACTCATCAGCAGACGGAATAACATGGGGATCAAATGTCGGAGATGCAAAATTCAGAACTTACCACTCTAAAACAATGCACATCATTGGACAGAACTGTGTTGCAAGAAAGACTCACAGAGCAAAGGAGATGGCAGTAAATTTTCAGGACTTTCCAGATGAAAACACAGCTATGTTGGCAATGGAAGGGGTGCTTGACACAAGAGGAAAAATCAAGGCTCTGTATTCTCCAATAACTGTCTCGACTCCAGACTCCCGACCTGATCTTGGAAAGACTGGAAGATTTAGGGATGTATTCAACGGAAAGGATGTCAATTTAGATTTGATTGGATATTCGCTTGGAGGTTCTGCAAACGACAAGCACAACATGGGGGCAGTCGACATGGTTATTCTAGTAGAGGAGTGGTTCTTGTAAATGGTTGACGTAGCAGAAGACCTTCACAAGTCTTCAAAAACAGTTGGACTTCAAAAAATGCTTCAAGTTCTGACAAAGCTCCAAAAAGACACTCCGAAAGTAGAGGACGATGCAATCATAAAATATTTCATGTATGCACCACTGGTTGATCTTCACGATACTAGCATTATTTTGGGAACTGCAAACATCCAGAAAACTCGAAACAATGACCACTTTGGAAAGATAGGATTTAGAAAATATCTTCCAGCTAGCGTAAGAGTTTATGATATTATTCATGATAATTCAAATGCATCTGGAATTACATTCAATACACCAGGACAAAGTGAAGGAGTAAAACTGCATGGAGCGGCAAAGACAAATGGATCTAGCTATATGATAATAGAGAATCATGCTTGGCTAAACGTCACAGATGCAATCTTGATTCATGGATGGATGTATCTATTAGCTAATGCAGGAGCTGACCAGTACATAATACACAAAGGATCTGACCAATGGGGTTTGAAAACAATGTCTGGAAATATTTTGAGATTTGAAGTGGAGATAGGAGGATCAACTTACAATTTGGACTATGTCTATACTCCAGGATGGAACCATGTAATCGCACAAGCTGAATCTGGAAGTCAGCAGTTGATAGTTGGAGGAGTAGTGAGAGACTCTGACACTCAGAGTGGAGCGATTGGAACCAACTCAACTGACTTGGGAATATTTGGAACAGCTGCAGGTGGAAGCCTTTTGGCGTCTGGAAATATTCTAGCTCATTTATTGATAGCAAACGGATTTGCAGATGCAACATGGATAACAGAAGCATTCACAAAAGGAATCTTTCTCCTGGACGATTTGAATTCTGACCCTCAGGAAATAACATACATTCCATTCGTAGGGGGATTAAAGGAAATGCCAAATGCGACAGTCGGCATGTTTAAGGTTCCATGATTTTTGTTTCTTTTGTTAGAACAAACAGAAAATGATTCATGCTTGAAAACATAGATGACAGACTAACAAATCTAAAAAAGCACACGAAAAAATACATCTGGAAAAAAGCTGTCCAGTCTGTCTTCGGGTTTGATCCTGTTCACCTAAACTTATCTCATAACTTATGGACTTTTGTCACTTGGAACAAGGACGAAGTGGGTTATATTTCTGACATCCAGAAAAGAGTAAATGATAATCCAAAGCTTGCAATCGGGGACAAGTCTGGTCTTCTTGCAAAACTAGACAAGCTGATGGAAGAGATGAAAGCGACTGACAGAAAAACTACTGTACATCCACAGCAAATCCAGCTAATCAACGGAATATTTCCTCCAAGAAGACTCGTCTATCAGAGAAAGACCAACATTCTCACAGAGACTGGAATGGCAGAAATGGGAAAACGTTCCACTGGAGAAAGTTCCACTACAAACTCACATCATGCCATAGGAACTGGAACGACAGCAGAAGCAGTCACTGACCATGTGACATATTCTGGGGCACTTCAAACAGAAAAAGCACGTCTTGCAGTAGGAACAGGAGTCGTAGTCAATCAGACCGAAAGATATGGAACAGCTTTCGATGCTGATGATGTCACTGGAGAGCCATTGCAGATAACAGAAGGAGGACTCTTGACTGGAGCTGCTGCAGCGATGCTTGTTTTGAGAGTCACAGCAGATGCACAGGAGCTTGACACTGGAAACATAGTGACACTCCAGACAAACGTTACACATCAAAACGGTACGGAGGTCTAACCATGGTCGACATTGATGGAACTGATTCCTTCAAAGGAAACTCGATGACTGACGACATTGACAAAGTGGTAATCTGGACAGGAACTGCTTTGCCAGTTGGAGCAGCTAACAAAGTTCCAAAGGATGGAAAATTTTTATTTTTAGATTCATTATCTGCACCTACTACTGCAACATGGTATATACAAACAAGTGCAACTTTATCCAGTCCTAACTTTGTAGAAATTCCAGATACTAGTGGTCTGGATCAACTTGGGTATATTGTATTATCCACAACAATAGCAGACTACACAAATGGAGCTTCGGCTGTATCATCCAGTAACGGAAATTATGCAGAAGATTTTAAATTCATAGCAAATACCACAGAGGGAGATTCACAATATCCAACTACTGATACAGGTGTAGCGAGAGTTAATCCATCTACAGATGTTATTGATTTTGTCATAAAAAGAGATGGAAGTAATGATTTGATTTACCATGATTTCGGAGCAAGTGTAGTATCAAACACAGCATGGCGTGTTAAATTCAAAATGCACTTTGGAACACTAGCAACAAGTATGGATTGGTTTTGTGGTATGAGTACAACTACAGGAGGTTCTAATCAATCGCAAGACTGGATAGGATTTCGTTTAAATTCCACAGCGACAGATATGGTATGGTATGTAAGTGATGGTGAGGCAACAGCCCCACAGGCATTAACGGCTGATAATTCTACATCTGAAACAAGGGCAAATGATGTAGATAGATGGTTCGTATTTGAACGACTTACTTCGACTACATATCAATTAAAAATATTTTCTGATGAAGCAGAAACCACACAAGTAGGTTCAACTGTTTCTGGAACTTGTGCCTCTACTAATGACAATCATAGATATTTTAAATGGATGAATATAGAAACAAATCCTCTAGGTGGAACTACTACTTGCACTATAGATGATATTGAGACAAACATTCCAGTAACAGCAAGTTATTTAATAGCAGGTAAAAGATGGCTATCAACAAGCGAAGCAAATCCAAGAATCTATCTCGATTTAACATCTGACAGAGAGATAGTGGCGACTGCTTTGGCAATAGATAAAACATTAACCACAGTAACATCATTAAAAATTAGGGCTTCAACTGATACAACTTTCACAGACAGTGAAAATATCGTTTATGTAAATGTCTCAGATTTTACAGATGATACTTGGAGATTCTTGGTAAATAATTTCATAGCAACTAACAGAAGATATTTACAAATTTATGCCAATGAGACAGGCGTGTTAGCTTTGAGAGGGTTCAAACCGAGATATGGGTTAAGTAGTGACTTGAAAATTCTAACACATAGGCATAAGACTAGAGATATTAGTCAGGCTGATTCATTTTTGGATAGTAATTAATATGAAGATGGATCAGATTAACGCCTTTGTAAAATTAAAAAGTGTTAAAACAATCAAGATTATAAACCACGATACAGGAATTTATGAAAAGATAACTCCTAACAAAATAGAAAAAAAACTAATTGAGAGGCTAATCAAAAAAAATGTCTAGCAAAGAAGAATCTGATATTGTCTTGAAAAGAATGGAGATTGGAAGAGACCATGACTTGGATGCAGCAGCCAGAATTTCTTCTATCCTAATAAAAGAAAAAATAGAGATAGTCAAGGACGTAGATCCAGAAGCTGAGAAAATCCCTTATGATAAAATGTCAAACTCTGACCTGCTGAAATACAAGGAAGATCTTAAAAAAAGACTGATGATTTTTGAGAGCGAATCAAACACAATTCGTTTTGAGATAAAAAAAATACAAAACCAGATAAACCGTGCAAACAAGGTCCTGTAATCATTTCCTTTAAACAATAAAAAAAATAATTTTTCAGTGCATGTTACAGGACAGACTAATCAATATCTTTGCAAATGGAGGAATTTATTTTGTGCTTCCCCTAGTGGGAACAACTTTAGCTCAAGCCCCAAGCATCGAAGGGGCATTATACACGATGGTTGTAGGATTAATTCTATCAGCATCAAGAGAGGGACTTGACCATGTCAAAGAAAGAGAACGAAAACGAAGAAGATAACTGCCTTTATTCCAAGTGCATCAAGGTCTTGGACAAAGTTCTGATGTTCAAATGATTCTCTTAGTATAGATTTTTTCAAAAATAACCAATGAATACAAAACACATGATTGTTTTGATTACAGCTTCGATATTGGTCGGAGCAACGTCAACTCAATTATCTTTTGGAGAATCAATTCAGATAACAGAAGGATTAATTCTTTCTGGCGAACAAGTCGCTTTTATCATCGGGATAGGAGCTTTTGCAGGACTTGTAACTGCATTCTTGGGATATGACAAAACACCAAATGACTTTGATCCACTGCTTTTTACAAAAGGAGTGATACAAGTAATTTTGGTATCAGTACCTGCAGCTTTTGGGGTTGCTCTTGGAATGCCATCTATCAACGCAATGGGATATGTGATAATATTCTTTGCAGTAGTTGGAGGAAGAGAACTTGCAAACAAGGCAAAACAAAAATCAATTCCATCAAACGCATCTGAAGAAGAAATCCAAAAGATTCTAGACGAACGAGGTTAGAAATTGACTGTCAAGTGGAAATTCAGAGATGGTAAATGGCGAAGAATCAACGTAGAGTTTGAAGAACAAGTTACAAAAACCAGACTTCTTTCAACTGTCATTCGAGCCATTTATGATAACGATTCCAAACTAACTCCTGCAGAACAGCAAGAGGCAATAATGGATCTTTCTGGAATGTCAGCTGCAGAAATGGAATCAATTGTTAGACAATACCATGATACTGAAGGAACTACAGATGATTTGGCAAACTCAATTCGAGCTGTGATTTCTAAACATCGAGCAACTAATCGAACAGATAAGGACAAAAACAAAGTTTCCTAATCTTTTTTTATTTTTAGATAAAGAAAAAAAGCTAGTGTAGTTAAACACTCTCTTTCTTCCCTGAAAAGTTACTATATTTAGTATATTTATTGTAAATAAATATATCTATTATTTTAGGTGTGGACTGGTCGGGATTTGAACCCGAGGCTCTTACTTTTCAGGGAAGTGTGTTACCGAACTACACTACCAGCCCACAAAAGTAATACGTGATCCTAGTATTTATTTATTTACCAAAAGTATTACTAAAAGTATATTAAATTGAACCATGTAAGATATGCATGGCAATAGTAAAGATAGAAGCTTGTAAGTGTAATATCTGCGGTCATGTGTGGCTCCCACGAGAACCAGATCCAGTATGCTGTGCAAAATGCAAGAATCCTAGATGGAACAAGTGAATCATTCAAAAATAACTAGATAAGGTGACCAAAGAGTTGTCCTACGTTTAAATAATGTAAAGCGACTTTTTGACCCAATGGTCGGAGTAGATCAAGTTCTTGAAAAACTTAGCACAGTAATTGATCCAGATTTGAAAAAAGACATCGTCTCTATGGGAATGATCAAAGACCTTGAACTTAATGATAATAATCTAAAATTTACATTGGAGCTTACCACTCCTGCATGTCCATTTAATGTGGAGATTGAAGATGATGTAAGAAAAGCAATTGGCGAACTCAAAGAACTCAAAAATTTTGATATGAAGGTAACTGCAAAAGTGATGGAAGGCCGTTCCCTTGATGCTGACACCAGCATGGCAACTGTCAAAAATATTATCGGAGTTGCAAGTGGTAAAGGCGGTGTAGGAAAATCTACAGTCTCTTTGAATCTGGCTTTAGCTTTGCAGCAAACTGGAGCTAAAGTTGGTTTGCTTGATGCTGATATCTATGGTCCAAGTATTCCATTGATGCTTGGCATGAAGAGTGGTCACATGGAAGTAGAAGATAACAAGCTACAACCAGCAAAGTATAATGGCCTTCAAGTTGTCTCTTTTGGATTTTTTGCAGAACAATCTCACCAGGCAGCAATTTATCGAGGCCCAATCATTTCAGGAATCTTAAAACAATTTTTAGTTGATACTAATTGGTCTGATTTAGATTATCTTATTGTAGACCTTCCACCAGGTACTGGTGATATTCCATTAACACTTGCACAAACAATTCCAATTACTGGAATTTTAGTTGTAACAACTCCACAAGATGTAGCAAGCAATGTAGCAGTCAAAGCAATTAGCATGTTTGAAAAATTAAACGTCCCAATTATCGGTGTTGTAGAAAATATGAGTCACTTTATCTGTCCAAGCTGCAACGATAAACACTATATCTTTGGTGATGGCGGTGCACAAAAAATCAGTGAACAATTTAAAATTCCATTCTTAGGTGAAATTCCATTAAACTCTGGAATAATGTCTGGTTCTGATTTAGGTAAACCAATCATGATTACTAGTCCTGATTCTCCAAGTGCACTTGCATTTAGAACCAGTGCAAAAAATATTGCAGCCCAATGTAGTATTCTTGCTGCAAAGATGCAAGACGAGATGAAATCTGCAGAGACACCTGAAGACACTCCAAAAACAAACTAAGCGATTTTTGTGAAATTACCTGATTCTCTTAGAGACCAACTGAAAATTCCAATGGGAATTTTAATTCCTGAAAGTCAAGTATCAAAATCAAATGTTGAAAAACATCTAGAAAAAAACTCTTACATCATTACAGTAGGTGATAGAACAACTGAAAAAATGGTCTCATTTGGTTTAATTCCATCTTTGCAAATTATTGATAATTATGAAAAACGTGTAAAGCGTGAACCTACAAAAAACACCATTACATACATCGAACTAACATGTCATAATCCAGCAGCAGAGATAACTCCTACAAGTATTGAAATAATAAAAAAGGCATTTGCCTTAAAGACACCTGTAAAACTAACTGTAGTAGGCGAAGAGGACCTACTAGTGATTCCTGTATGTATTCATGCACCTGAAAATTCTGTAGTGTTGTATGGTCAGCCAAACGAAGGATTAGTCATAGTCAAAGTAACTCCAGAAATTAGAAATAAAACACAAAGACTACTTGATTCAATGGAATAAAGGGGTATGATGAGCCGGTGGCTGTATGATTTGTGATTACACTACAAAATATTCTGACCCTATTAATTCTCAA
>Ga0207952_1000107_pt1 | contig 86572 bp, 96 predicted proteins | sample SubbioR12Aug_8Ca_FD_184831 | JGI IMG/M metagenome (GOLD analysis project Ga0207952, IMG submission 184831) | Serpentinite rock and fluid subsurface biosphere microbial communities from McLaughlin Reserve, California, USA - CR12Aug_8Ca (SPAdes) | ecosystem: Environmental > Terrestrial > Deep...
TTAAAAATTACTCATTTTGTTCTCCAAATAATGAAGTCACTATTTCAGATACTGTTTCACATGCGGCAGTTTTAGATGTAAGAAAAACATATCGATGGTTAGCTGAGCAAGCAAAAAATGAAGGAACCGATGTTTTTCTAAAAACTAGCATCAAAAATGCAATAAAAAATGAAGTAGGAGATATTATTGGGGTAAGCGGAACAACCAAAGATGGTGAGATTATATTTTACGCAAAAATAATAATTGATGCAACTGGATTTGCTTCAACGATTTCAAAAGATATGGGTTTTGTTACTCAATGGGAAAGATTTGGAGCGGGAGCAGAGTATGAAGTAAATGCAGAAAATGTAGATTCTGAAACATGGTGGCTCATGGTAGGTCAGAAATATTCCCCATCAGGATATGCATGGATTTTTCCTGTTGGGAAAAATATTGTAAGAATAGGAGTAGGGGTAGGTAAACCAGAGTCATCAGTAGACCCAACTGAGAGATTAAAAGAATTAATGGAGTCAAAAACTGGTCCTATTAAAAACCTAGGAAAGATCACACCAATTGAATTTCACTATGGATTAATTCCAAATGATGGGCTATCAAGAAAAACAGTTTACAATAATTTGATTCTCGTAGGAGATTCTGCGGGTCAAGCAAATCCATTAGTGTTAGAAGGAATTAGATACGCTATAAAATATGGACGAGTTGCAGGAAAAGTAGCAGCTACTGCAATAAAATCAGGGATTACAGATGAAAATGCGTTGTACCCTTATGAAGAAATTTGGAAAAAAGAAATTCAAGGAAAAATCAAGTCAGCTGGAAAAGTTCAAGATAGATGGATTGGACTTTCAGATGAAGAATGGGATAAAGAATTAGATATAATTAAAGAGTTAAGACCTGAAGAATTTTTAGATTTTATCAAAGCAGAATTTGGATTGGCAAACATGATAAAATTAGCAACACATCATCCAAAGTTAGCAGTTAGACAGTTATTCAACTTGGTAAAAAGCAAAAACAAGTGAATTACCTAACAGTAAAAAAATCAGTAACGGTTACATCATGATATTGGAGTTGAGCAACATAAACTCCAGAATCAAATGACCTAGTAATAATTTCATTAAAAAGACCAGAAGAATTATCTTTGAGAGTAATGGATTCTATCAGATTACCCCTTTGATCAAAAATATCAACAAACAAATCCTCTCTAAAGGCTATGGTTTTTTGTACTGCTCCCGAAACAACAAGGCCGTTATCACTGTATTGAACTTCAACTATAGCTGATCGTGAACGTGTTGGAAGATATTTTTCAATTAAATATCTCAAATCATTTAATTTTTCATTAACTTTTTTTGAATCCTTACTGATCAAACCTACTTTAATTTCATTAATAGTTGATGAAAAGTAAGGATCATCATTAGAAGACGTACCAAATTTTTCAATGAATGTTAGTAATTCTTCAAAATCACGTGCAAGCTCAACCATATTTAAGTCAGTTGGAGTGTAAATGTTTTCAAATTGTTCTTTTACATTTACGATCCGAGTTGCTTGAGAATCCTGGTATTGCAGCATTACAACATAAAGACCGGGTTCTGTAGGAGCAATCCACTGAGTATAAAAATCACCAAATTTTGTATCTGTGAATTCCAAGTTACTATGAGTACTGCCATCCATATTGAAAACAGTAACGTATAATGGAGATCTTCTATCAAAAATGGATTTTTCCACTGCGCCCTGAATTATCCAGATATTTTTTTCTTGATCATAATAGACATCATAAATTATTCTAGGATTATTCAAAATCAGATGCTCACTTAAAAATTCACCAATCTCCAAAATTTTTGATTCAGTATCAATAAAATTACCATACTCAATTAATGAATAAGCATCAGAAATCAATTCATCATATTCATTAGAATATTGAGAAAATTCGCTGTTATAGAATTTAGTAACCATGTTGGAATAATCATTTAATCTCTCACGATAATCAATTCGTTTGATCTCATCACCACTATAACCAACATTTGAGCCATATGGATCATCAGCATATGCTTTTGAAACTTGATTCCATTCAGTAAACAGTTCCCTAACCAAATTATCGGCCTCATTAAGATCATTTTTTATAACAAGATCTCTAACATTGTCTATTTTTTCATTAAATGAAGATGTAAATTCGATATAACCAGGCAAAAATTTATGTGTACGTAATCCCAATTCAACCAAATTTTCAATAGATTTTGCTCTCTGTAAAATATCACTTGCTCTAATTTTAAAAGCATCAGCATCATATGAATTCAAATCAGATTTTATTTTAGGGGCTTGTTCACTTACCCATGTCAACAAAACCTCTATTCTATCAATTCTCATAATTGATGGATTTCCAGATTCCATTTGTTCTGCAGTGTTAAGAATTTTCAATGCACTATCAATTAGATACAGATTGTCATAGTCAGCTTGGAGTTCTGCTTTTTGTTTCATTGTCTGATATTCAAATTTTAAAACAGTCAAAGGGTTTCTTTTCTCTCTCAATTCAGTCATAGTATGATCAAATTCAGAAACAATAGAAAGAATTTCATCAGTAGATTTAGCATTTTCAATTTTTTCTAAAAGGAATTTCCAATCAGATACAAGACTAGAGTCAATTTCGTTGGATTGAGTAATTTCTACCACCTTACTTATTCTAGAAGAGATGTCAATAATCTGTTTCATTTGTTTTATTTGAATTTCAGAGTCAATGATATCATTTGGAGATGATGCAAATTCTAGATTAGATTTAAGATTATTCCAATCCGGCATCAATAAATTTGCAAGTTCAGAATTTTCTTCAGAATTTGAAGAAATAAAGCGTTCCACGTCTTCTAATTCTCCGAGTAATAGAGCAGCTTGATGAAGACGCGATACTTTGTCTCCAGAGGCAAGTAAGTCTTCTAAAGATTCTTTACTTTCAAGGGATATTTTTGTTCCTTCCCAATCATTTTGAATTAGACGGTAAAGTTCACTTTGTTTTCTTGAAACAATGTCAAGATATCTAGCCTCAGATAATAAATTAACTAGATCTGAAATTTCTTGTACATGTACAGGTGCAGTTCCTCTTGCAAATATAAAAGCAACTTCTTCTTTTACAAATCTGCTCATTACGGTATCAGATTTTTTCATTAAGTTTAGAAGAGTTTCTTCAAGTTCATCAAAAGTAAGAATTTTTGCAGGAGAAGTTTTTGTCGGATTTATGTTTCTAATCTCAACAAATACATCAGACAGTAAATCAATAGATTTACGTTTATCATTTATCTCATAATAAAAAACAGATGAAAAGATGGTTCGATTAATGGATTTTGCATTATCAAATGAAATTTCACCATCAATTAACATTTGAGATATAGAGTTCAAAGACGATGCAACTGCAGGTCTAATGACAGGAGTTATTTCAGAACTGAAATTATCAGAATAAAATCCATCCAGTAGATCAACGTATGTATTTTCTATTGTAGATAAATCATCAGACAAAAGAGCATCATCTACACTATTTACAAAGGATTGATCAAGTTCAAATTGTTCATCTAATATAAATAATGTTTTTGAAAGTAAATTTTTTGCAGATGCAATGAGTGCTTCAGAATCAGGTTCTGAAAACACATTACTTGTTACTTGAAAATTAGCAGTTGTGGAATAATTACCATAAAATAATTTAACTTCATAATCACCTACAATTCCACAAATTCTACCTTTTAATGGAATTGCATCAGTCATAAATTCACCATTAGGTAATGGAACAAGCTGCTGGATTTGACATAAATCGCCTTCAGGATTAATTATTTGCATAATCAAAAAAGAATCATTTTGAATCAAAGCTACTTGTCCATAAATAAAAAGAGATTCACCCCTATCAAAATTTCCAAAATTATCAATTATGCTTATTCGTTCAGGATTCTGAGCATCGGCATAAACAGGCATAAGTAATATCAAAATTAGTCCTAAAACTGTACCTGCTTGACCCATAAGGATCAATGCTAAAATTAATGATACTTAAAATTTGGGAAACAATAATACGCGTAATTTCTTAACTTGTCAAGCAATAGTTGTCAAAATAGAGTAATTTTTACTGTTTTCATGTATATGGATAGTATGATATTTCCTAAAGAGACAAAGACTATGGTATTGTTCGATGGTTCTAGCATTGCAATATGAACAGATAAACTGAATTATTTTATTACAATGTGCACATTTAGTATATTCAATTAGTATCCCACCACAACTACGACATGATTCATCAGGCATTTTACTTTCAAAACATCAATTGAAAATTTGCATTTAAAGAAAACGTATAAGTCGTTCATAGTAAAGCTCAGTAAGAAGAAGATTATAACTAGAAAATACTAGAAAAAACAATGGATCAGGTACGTAAAATTTTTGATAAATGGGCCAAAAGTGGGAGAGCTGATTTAATGGAAAAAGAACATTGGAAAAATGTGATAAAAATTTTAAAAACAATTTCTTTTGACAAACCATTTCTGTTTTTAGATTTTGGATGTGGAAATGGATGGGTAGTTAGAAGAATCGCTAAAGATCCTTTTTGTAAAAAGGCAGTTGGCATAGATAAGAGCAAAAACATGATTATAGAAGCTAATAAGAAGAGAACCAACAATAATGAAAAATATATCAACATAAATCTTGAAGATTTTAAATTCAATAATAAATTTGACTTAATATTTTCAATGGAATCTCTATACTATGTGGATTCAATTGAATTATCTCTGAAAAAAATATACAAATTATTAAAACCAGGAGGAAAATTTTTTTGTGGAACAGACTTTTATTCAGATAATAAAGCAACTACAAAATGGACTAAGATGATGAAAATTCAAATGCATTTGCATTCAAAACAAGAGTGGATAAATTTCTTCAAGGAAGTAGGATTTGAAACTAAAACAAAACAAGTAAAAGATTTAAAAAATAAGAAAAAATGGAAACGAGAATTTGGGACATTATTTATCATAGGTAAAAAACCAGAAAGGCAATCTTCAAATTAAATCAAAAATATCACTAAGATGTGTGAGCTGGAGCACGATACACTGCTACGGCAGAGGAAACTCCTCCCTCCATACAGGAAATGTGATCCGGAGATGGATAATCAGAGATGATTGGCAACGATGCAGAAAAGAATCTAACCTGGCGCACGATGATGGCAAAACCTGAGGTTTCCAGAGAAGGAATGAAAAAGACGTCCCACATGGAGCAAAGCCAAACAGAACTATAGGATCCTGTACCAAGTTCAGGTAGGCTGCAAAGCGTAATATCGTGAAAACAGAAGGAGGGTTACTCCCAGCACACATAATTTTTTAATAATTTTAAATTTTTACGTATTTAACTCATTGATGATGCTTGTTCTCTGCAGAGTTCGGCAGTGCATTTGCATGTTGCATCACACAAGCATGAACCATGCATTACACAATCACATTCAGTACCAATTTCAGCAGATGCGGCACAACCACACGCGGCCTCTTCCTGATTGTTAGAAATTGCTGGTGGAGAAGTTTGTTTTTGGTCTTCATAAACACTTCTGGTTTGTTCATAATCAGAAGTATCTGCAAGATATGCTTCACCTCTATTTGTTTGATAACCACCAGAAGAAGCACTAGTTTGATAGCTCACCAATCTACCTGGATCAATACCTTGTTGACCAACTGTTTGATTCTTTAGTGCCCTGTTACTGAAAATGAAAAATGCAATACCACCAATTGCAGCCATACCGGCCATTCCATAAACAATTGCAATTGGAAATCCACCTGTAGAAGTAGTACCATAATCTTTTGGAGGAGTTGGTGTAAGTCCTACAATTTCTAATCCATCAAGTACATCCAATGCGCCAAATCCAATTGCTGCAATGTTTCCTTGATCAGCTGATTGAACACTTCGAATAACATAATTTTGATCAGCTGCTACTTGTGCTTCAAAAACTCTTTCTACTTGTCTACCTTCTCTAAGACTACTTTCGCCCATTGTCCAACTAGATACAACAAATCCTGAGATTGATTGATCTAATCCAAATGTACCAGCATCCACATTGATTCCAGTAGGATCAAATAAGAAGTGCCAATTTGTCATGGGTTGTTGTAAAATGAAATCAGCGTTAAGAAGGCCTTTTGATAATATTGAATCAGCTTCAGTGTTTTGAAGTATTTCATAAACTGCTGGTTCTTTTGATTCTAACAAAGAGATTGGTATGTTAATTTCTACACCATCGATTACAATAGAGTCATTAGTACCCATGCCTCTCCAACCCAAATCAACTAAAGTACGAACTTGATCTTTAGTAATGACATAGTCAGTTAAAGTTCCTTTTAGAATTACTTTGTAATCAACAGAGGTCTGTAGATTTCTACCTTTAAGATGAAAATCATAAGCAACGTTTAGATCAGAAATACGAGCATGACTTCCATCATTCTGCATTTTTTTATTAAGGCTATCAATTAATTTTTGAACTCCTGGATTTGATGCATCTGCAGTTCCACTTACAGTCCATTCCTTAGTATGTAATTCATCAAAGAGTTTTCCACCGTTTGGATATTCAATAAAGATGGTTTTCAAATAACTGTAAGTAAATGGTGATTCATTACTGTTAGGATTGATTTTAGCATCTACTTGGGCAGCAAAGACAGAAGAACTTGAACCAATTACAAATAAACCTGCAACTAAAACTGCCAAGAATAAAGTCCTAGACACGAATAAAATCGATCACTAATTAGTAATAAACTTATCCTCAAAAATAAGATCGCAAATTTCTGAAAAAGTAATATGTAGTGACGGCAAATGACTTTTCGGTTTTAGGAGAAAATGGAATGATTACAGTATTAGCAGGCGGAACAGGTTCAGTAAAGCTAGTTAGAGGATTAGTATCGCAAGAATCCAAAGTCAACGTAATAACTAACGTAGGAGACAATTATTGGCTTTACGGATTATACGTATGCCCAGATATTGACACTATTATTTACGGTCTTGCCGATTTATTAGATCAAGAAAGAGGATGGGGAATCAAAAAAGACACATTCAACTTTCTAAGACAAATGGAAGTATTCGGCGAAGAAACATGGTTTAGAGTTGGAGATAGAGATGCAGCAACGCATTTGATTAGAACTAACATGTTAAAAAATGGTAAAAATTTAAGTGACATTACAAAATGGATGTGTGAAAAATTTGCAGTTAGTGCAAACATAATTCCAGTAACAGATAACAGTATTGAAACAAGAATAACCACAGACAAAGGAGAATTGCATCTTCAAGAATATTGGGTAAAACATCGTGGAAGAGATCCAGTAGAAGGAATTCAATACATTGGAGCTGACAAAGCACGCCCAAATCCTGAAGCAGTAAATGCAATTCATGATGCAGATATGATAATTTTAGCGCCTGGAAATCCGTTGACATCAATTGGTCCAATGTTACAAATTAAAGGAATTAGAAAAGAACTCTCAAAAATTAAAAAGAAAGTTGTCGCAGTCAGTCCACTCATAGGAGACAAAGCAGTTAGCGGTCCTGCTGCAAAATATATGGAAGCAGCTGGAATTGAAACAAATGCATATGGTCTTGCAAAAATGTATTCCGATGTTTGTTCAAATATAGTAGTAGATACAAAAGACAGACTACTTGTTAAGAAAATCCAAAGTTTAGATATGAAAGTATACGAAACAAAAATTACTATGAATAATAAATTGGCTGAAGACGCATTAGCAAATTTTATTCTTAAACAAATACACGTATAATTTGAAAATTGCAGCAGTTATTCCTGTAAAGACGTTCTCATTAGCAAAAACACGTTTAGATTTATCATCACATCAAAAAGAAGAACTTTGTAAAATTATGTTAGAAGAAATCTTATACACTTTATCAATTTCGCCACAAATTGATAAAACAATAATTGTTACTAAAGAGCCAAAAGCAATTGAACTGGCTAAAAAATATAATGCAATTATCATATCAGATAATGAAGAAAAAAGTGTAAATAACGCAGTTGCATTAGCTGACAAATATCTGTTAGAAAATAAATTTGATGCATCAATAGTTTTTCCTCAAGATATACCATTTATCAAAACTCAAGATATTGATTTTATGTTAAACTACAAAATACCACCAAATTTTGCCATAGTGGTACCATCTAGAAGATTTGATGGTACAAATGCATTAGTAAGAATGCCAATTGATTTGATGATAACACACTATGATGAAGATAGTTACAAGATCCACATGAATACAGCAAAGGAGGTTACAAGAAATGTAGCACTAGTTTTTGTAAAAAGAATAATGTTAGATGTGGACAACATGGAGGATTTGAAATTTCTCTTAGAACAAAATGAAAAACCAGATATTTCAAAGAAAATCAAGAGTGTTTTAGACGTAAAATAAGAAAAAATAATGTATTTTTTGCAGATCAGTTATTTTTTTAACAAATATCACCAGCAAGTTTATAAGAAATAATTCAGCAATGGTTATATATCAGAATAAAATTTTGAAGGAAAAAATATGGTTAAAAATGTAAATCCAAAAGACAGATGCCCAAGATGCGGTCAGGGTACATTAGTTACAGATGCAACTACGGGGGAAAATTTCTGTGGAAAATGTGGTTTTGTAATTACAGATAAAGTAGATGAATCAGGGCCAGAATGGAGATCATTTTCAAATGAGGGCGAAAATAAAAGCCGAGCAGGTGTACCAACTTCCTTAGCAATGCATGATATGGGATTAGCGACAGTCATCAATCCTCAAAATAGAGACGCAACAGGTAAACCTCTTACATCTGCAATGAAAAGCACCATAGAGAGGTTAAGAACATGGGACAGTAGAAGTCAAGTTCATGAACCAGTTGACAGAAACTTTAGGCAAGCATTTAGTGAACTTGATAGATTAAAAGACAAATTAGCAGTAGGTGATGCAGTCATTGAAAAGGCTGCATACATTTATCGTAAAGCTTTAGAAAAAGGACTTGTAAGAGGTCGTTCAATTTCAGCATTGATTGCATCTGCACTTTACGCTGCATGCAGAGATACGGAAACACCAAGAACTCTAAAAGACATAGGACATGCTAGCAACATAAAACGAAAAGACATTGCAAGATGCTACAGATTACTTCTACGAGAACTTAATTTGAAAATGCCTGTAGTAGATCCTGTAAAATGCATTTCTAGAATAGCAAGTAAAGCAGGGTTGTCTGAAAAAACAAAAAGAGCTGCCACTAAAATTCTTCAAACAGCTGAAGAACAAAAAATATCTGCAGGAAAAGATCCTATGGGATTAGCAGCTGCTGCACTTTACGTGGCATGTGTTACAAATGGTGAAAATAAAACTCAGAGAGATGTAGCAGAAGCAGCTGGCGTAACTGAAGTTACAATAAGAAATAGATACAAAGGTTTGAAAGTTGCTTTAAATCTGTAATAGTTTTTAGACAATATTAAAAATAAATAAAAAATAGAATTTATTCAATTTTTAACTTTTGTTCTTTTCTTGAATTAAAATAATCAAGCAACACTACTAAAATTGAAAATGCGCCAGAAATAAAAAATAGAATTTCCATAGTATTGAGAAGAGAATGAGAAAATGCAACGTCAATTGCAATTTCATTAATTTGAGAAATAAAATTTGCATAAGAAAATATGAAGTAATTTGTACCCCAATGAACTAAAATTGCAGTTATCAAACCAAATCTAACATATAACCATCCAAGAATTATTCCACTCATGCTAGCCTGTACAAGTTTACCCTCACTCCACGGTTCACCAGTCATGATATGAGCTAATCCAAAAAATACACCTACAAAAACTATCAAAAATAATGATTTCTTATGATCAGATATGTGTAAGTAATGACTAGGATTCCAAAGTGATTTAAAAAAATGACTTGGAGATAGTTTATGTGAATAAAATACAAAGAGAGGCAATCCAATAAGTAGAACTCTAAATCCAAACTCTTCAACAATAGGAGAAAGACTAACATACAAAAATTGAGTTAGTTCGTTATCTATTGGCGGTGGAACTGTTGTAATTCCAAATCCCTGTTGAACATAATCAATTGTAATCGAGAGTAAAATAATTATTGAAAACCATTTAGTGATTGTTATCATATAGTTAGATTTTGTGTCAAATTTTCCACGAGATAGATTCAGAGAAAGTAATTTCAAAAATCCAGATTTAGGTCCAAACATAGATATCGCAAAAAGAACTGCATAAATTGACCATAAGACAATAAAGATGTCGCCTATTTCAATACCATCTGGAATTAGATATCCAATTGTTTTAAAAATATCAAGATCCTTTAGAGGATATTCAAAATTAATGTCATTTCCGATATCAGTGTTAAACACAGTAAACAGTCCAATTGGAAACGACAGTAACATCATACCAAATATGACAGACAGAAGTGCCAAATGGGGAATCCCTATCATTTGGAGTATTTTGTTTGGAGATTGCAACGTATATCTAATGAAGTTCGATGCTAGCTTCAGGAAATCCTAAATGAATGAGGGTTTCCTTGATTGTATCCCGATGATCACCTTGAAGAAATATGTATCCATCTTTTGCAGTTCCCCCGCAAGCATATTTGTTTTTTAATTCTTTTGCAACAACTTCTAAATTATTTAACTTTGGATCCAATCCTTCAATCATGGTTCCCTTTTTCTTGAATCGTCTGGTTTCTAAACGGATTATAATTTTTGTACTATCTTTAGCAAGTTCGCCACATGCGCATAGATCTTCAGGTAGACCACAAGTATTACAAATTACTGCCATACGTTCTAAATTAATTCAATTTTACGCACTATTAAGCCTTGTTTGATATAATAATAGATTACAAAATAATTGTATTTTTTAAAGAGAAATTATAACTATCCACATGTCAAAAGATCTTACAAAAAAAGCAGCAGAAATGCTATTGAACGGAGCAACATTGCTTAGTGAACCATGTCCATACTGTTCAGGAGTAAGAGTAATGAAAGAAGGACATGCATTATGCATTAACTGTGGGAGAGAGCCAGAGAAAAAAGAGATTCCAACTGAAAAAAAGCACCAAACTGAAAAAACAAGTATAGAAATTACACTAGAAAAAAAACTATCCGAATTATCTAAGGAATTAGAACAAGAGGGAAATCATGAAAAACAGCAGCAAATTTTAAGATCTATCAATTCAATAATTGAAACAATAGAAAAATTAAAAATTAGCAAGATTTCAAAAAAACAGGAATCTTAGGAACGTAACAACAGTATTGGAACTTTAACACTGTTAGTTATCGATTTTATAATAAATTCATAGTGATCATTTTCAAATTCAGATAGATGAGGATGATCGATTATCAGAAGATCGGTTTTTTTTTCTTTTACAAAATCAACTATCCAATCAGAGATAGAATCAGTTAATGCGACTTTTATTGTAATTGGGATATCTTTCTCATTTGCAATCTTTTTAAGTTTCTCAAGATTTTTTAAAATTTTTTCTTTGGTTTTAGCATACTTCTTTTTATCGTGATTTGTTTCAAAAAAAACAAATTTAGAGGGATTTTTATAAACACAGTCAATAATAGTAAGTTCTCCTTCAAATTTTTGTGCAATATCTAAACCAGTTAGAAAAGATTTATTCTCAAATTTTTTTGTAATAAAGGCAACAACTATTTTTTTGAACATAAGAATCAGAATTGTATCCTATTAAAAAAGATTATAACCAAAATGTCAAAATCCCCAATACCACACTCATCGCAATAAAGATCAGAATTGTATATGTTTGGTATTTTTTTGCCTGTGTTTGTTCATGAGACTGCCTTGGATTGATACCAAGTGCAAAAAATACAACCATAGTACCTAAAACGAGTCCCAAAATATTTGCAATTGTCAATGTGAGTGAATTAATGAACATATCATAATCTAAGAGTGCGATAGATATGCCTGTAACAACAGCCGGTGGAACTAATGCTGCAGCAATTGCCACACCTACAAGAATACCTGGAATGTCAGAAGACATTGCAATACCACCAGCTAATCCTAAAAGAATTGCAACCACCAGAAATACAGGAGTCATCTCGGTTCTTGCAAGAATTTCAGGAGTAATTTCTAATTCGGTAAATGATGATGCAACCGCAGTTAATCCTGCACCTATTGCAATAATCACTAATGTTAAAATTAATCCAGACTTTGCAGCCTTGTACATTTTTTTTGGCTGACCGACTGCAGCGTTATAAGAAAATGCAGTTATCGGACCAAGTAGGGGAGATAGTAACATTGCTCCAATTACAAGAGAAGCGTTATTTGCAAATAGGCCAACCAGAGCAACTGAGGATGCAATTGCAATCATAAACAATAGATTTTTTTTTAATCCCACAGAAGGTTCTGTTAAGGTTTTAAATTCTTCAATAGTTTTTTTGTCTTTTTTTATGTGTTTTAGTTTCTCTTCTTCATGTAATCGATCAGAATGTTCAGATATTGCCGAATCCAATGTTTGACTGATAAGATAAATCTCTTTGATTCTAGTATCAAGAATATCACTTAATTCATTTATGACAGTTCTTGAAATTATATCAGGAACTATTACATTGTAATGAATTAGTTTATGATCATCCACTATAGCCAATTTTAAATTGTATGAAACTTTGTATTTTTTCAAGATATATTCTATGCTTGGCGTTTGTTGTTCAAAACAAGTTAATTCAATTCGCTTCAATTAATCCCATCTATTTCAAAAATACTAACTATTAATCTATCCTGATTTTTTCTGAACCAGTTTTGAAAGAAACAGAGAATAGCATAAATGGAGACACCAGAATTGATACAATTAGGCATTTTTATTAATCGAGGGTAAAAAACGGTCACAAAAAAGAGATTTTTTGTTAAAATAGTCAAAGATTATTAGAGGAATAAAGTATTTATGTCAAAATTCAAGCTTTAAAAAGTAGCAATGAGCAGTAAGAAGAAAGGAGCACCACTACCAGCATCAAGTGGAGGCCTCATGAGATTCTTTGAGGACGAAACCAAAGGATTCAAAGTAGATCCAAGAATTGTTGTCTCCGTTCCCATTAGCTTGATTGTGGTTTCTTGGCTAATTGACATATTTTTAGTTGCGAAATAAGACATGGAAAAATCTTCAGATGATGTTTCAAACATTCACAATAGGTTTTCACTTACATTAATCAATCCAGCATCACATTATTTTTCTCTAGTTGGTTCTTTAGTAATTGCTGCAGTCATTACAGCCATAGTTTATTTCGGATATATAGAAACAAATGAAAATTGGTTCAGGATTCCAATGGTAATTGGAGCATTAGCATTATCCCAGTTAATAGATACACGGTTTACTAAGAAAAAAGAATATTCAAAATCACTTCATGCATCTCTTTTTGGAAATATGTTATGGATTGCAGTACTCTTAATGGGATTACTTGCAAGTGTTGTCCTAGTAAAAGAAACATCGTTATTTTTTGTAACATATGGAATGTTTCTATTTGCAAGTTTCAGAATAGGAATTTTTACAACTACTTTAGGTGCAAGTATCAAAAAAGCTTGGGCAATATGCATGGTCCAACCACTTGCCATGTTTTTAGTAATGATACCATATGATATGTGGTATCCAACTCTTACAAATCCTATGGCAGTAGGATTTGGAGCAATATTTCTGATAATTGCAAGTGTATGGTCGGTATTAACAGACAGAGCTGGAAGACCTGGGATGGAAAGCACACATAAAACAATACAAGCATACTTGGCATCTCAAGGTAATGACTTTACAGAGGCTGAAGCAATAATAGAACAACGTTCATTTAAAACAAAAGTATCTACATCTCAAATTAGATTAAGCGCATCAGATGGAAATATGAAATTTAGAATGGTATTACCTGAAATTCATCCAGGCCCATATCATCCAGTAGGCGGAAGTAATATTCCATATTTGATGTACAAAAATTTAGAATCTTCTGCAATGATCATGCATAGTATTTCAGATCATTCATTAAATCTTCCATCAAAAAATGAAGTTGAAAATTATTTAAAAAATCTAGATACCAGCATAGTAAAAGAAGAAGGGTTGGTATGCACAGAACCAGTAACAGTTCAAATCAATAAAGCTCGTGTAACGGGTTTACTTTTCGGAAATAATCCATTGTTATTTCTTTCATTGTCACCACATGGAATGGAAGATATTCCAAACTATATGAAAAAAGAAATTGAGCAATACGCCAAGAATAGAAACTATGTTAGAACACTGATAGTTGACTGTCACAATGCAATGGGGGAGGAAATTTCAAAAGAAGATGGGGAAGACATGTTAAAGGCAGCAAAATCTTGTTTGGATTCATTAATTACAAAAGATAGTTATCCGATAGAGTTTGGTTATGCAAATTCAGATGGCATGGATGTATGGACTGAAGATTTGGCAATGGGTGGTTTAGGAGTAGTATGTCTAAAAATTAATGATAAGAAATTCTTTCTAGGATGGGCAGATGCAAACAATATGGAAAACGGAGTAAGAGAAAAAATAGTCGAGAACTTTGCAAAACAAGGACGCCAACTATTGGAGATTTGTACCTCAGACACACATTATGCTCCAGTCAAGGCTAGAAACAGAAACGGATACTATCAACTAGGACTAATTACTGGTGCAGATAAACTAACCAAGTGGTTTTTACAAATTGCATATGAAGCAGAATCAAAAATATCTTCAGCAAAATTTGAAATTTTGGAAAATGAGACAGATGTAAAAGTTATGGGTCAGGGAATTTACGAAGATTATTCCAAAGCACTAGACAAATCTTTGAAATTAACAAAAGGGTTTATGATTGGAAGCGTCACATTATTCATAATTACCTTGTTCCTATAAACAAAAAATAATTTAATTCAGGGCTATTGAAGTTGACAGCCTTCACATTTCTTCATGCTTCGTTCAGAACGTGTCTCTAATTCCAAATGGCATTCTTTACAGATTATTCTGTTTCTCATGACCAGTTTACAAGATAAATAAATTTTAATGATTTTATTTATCACATGTCGACTATTAGTTAACATGAATTTAACAAAAAACAGAGCATGTTAGATTAACTACCTACTCATCCATAGTATTCATCTGATCAAGGTTTCCATAAAATTCATCAATAAATGATGAAAATTGAAAAATAGGAACTATAGGGACACGATCTATAAAATCAATTTTATCTTGATACAGAGTTACAATTACAGGTACAGCCATAGCACCAGAAGTTTTAGAAATGTAATGTTTTGTTCGTTCTATCTGTTTTTTTACTGCAGTCGACAATGCAGAAGAACTGTATCTTTTCCAATGTTTACAATCAATTAGCATTGCAACACCCAAGCGAATACCAATAACATCTATTTCCATTCTAGGTTTTGTGAGAATGAGATTTTTTATAATTGCAAAGTTTTTTGAGAATAATATCTCAGCAACCAATCCTTCAAAATCTTTCCAGTCAAGAAGAATAGATATTTCATCAAGAGGACCACCGTTTTTTATCAAATGAATAGCAGCTTTTAGTTTATCACCATCTTCAAAATAATACACATCGTCCTGTTTTTTGCCAATTCCAGATTTTACATATCCATCTAAAATGTTCTGTGAATCAACGATGTTTGATTTTATAACTACACTAAAATCCTGTATAGATATGCCACCAGGAATAATTCCTTTTAATCCAGATAGCATTATCTGATTGAATTTCATATTATTTTTCATTGATAGTTTAGATGATATAGGTTTTAGGAGATTATACTAAATGGGTTATTATGAAATAGGTTTTATTACAACTAATCAAATAAACGGTTATGAAATTATTGCTAGTATTCATACTAGCTCTTGCAATTGTATATGTAATCAATAACGAATCATTTGCAGAAAAAAGCACCTATTTTGATTCTGTAAAATTCATCCAATATTTAGACGAAAATACTGCACTTGAAGAAGTTAGAAATGGGAATTTGGATATTTACTATGATAGAATTTCGTCAGATAGACTAGAAAATCCCAAATCACGAGAAAAATTAGAGGTGTTTGATTCAACAGGGAGGTCTTATAGTATATTGGTAAATCCTGCCGAATCAATTGAATTCAATCCATTTTCACTTAAAGATATCAGGTTTTCATTAAACTATCTAATAGATAGAAAATTGATCGTAAACGAATTGATGGGAGGTTACGGTGCACCAATGATCTCAAACTACAGTCCTTCTGATCCAGAATACCTTACAATAATCAAACAATTAGAGGCATTCAATTTCAGATACAATCCAGCGTTAGCAGAAGAAATTATTACAAATGCATTAAAAGAAAAAGGGGCAATAAAATCTAATGATAAATGGGAGATTAATCAAAAACCAATAGTGATCACAGTTTTCATAAGAAGTGATGATCAAGTTAGAAAATCTATTGGCGAAATATTGGCTTCAGAGTTAGAAAAAATAGGATTCACGGTAAAAAAAGACTATGGCGATTTGAATAAAGCGTATGTTGTTGTATATGGTTCCAATCCAGCAGAACTAAAATGGAGTCTATACACAGAGGGGTGGTCAAGATCAGCATTTGTTAGATATGATTCAGTTGGATTATCGCAGATGTATTCTCCATGGTTCTCAAACATGCCAGGTTCAAACGATCCATCATATTGGAATTACAAAAATGATAAACTCGATGAAATAACTCAGAAGATATACACCGGAGATTTTGAATCTGAAGAAGAAAGAGTGCGATTGATTCAAGATGCGGTTGCAGAAGGAGTAGACCAATCAGTAAGAATTTTCATAGCAAGTAAAATTGATCAGTTTGTAGCAAATGAAAAAATGGAAGGAATTGTAAATGATTTGGGAGCTGGCGTTCCAAGTAGATTCACACCAATTAATTCAAGAAATGGAGAAAGCGAATTAATTATTGGAGTTAAACAGATCTACCAAGGGTCATGGAATCCAGTCATGGGATTAAGTGATGCGTATAGTAGACAGATTTGGGGCATAATTTCAGATCCAATCACATTCAAACATCCATTTACTGGGAAAACATTTCCAGTAAGAGCTGAGTGGAACGTAGAAACTGCAGGACCTAACGGAAAATTAATTCTACCAGAGGATGCAATCATGTGGGATCCTATCACACATCAATGGAAGAAAGTAGATCAAGGAACTCAAGCAACAAGCAAAGTCAGATATGATTTAAAGTTTAGCAATTGGCACAATGGTCAAAAAATGGATATGAAAGATATTTTGTATTCATTGTATTTCGTAATGGAGTGGGGAGTTCAGACAGATGAAAACGATAAAACCTATGATGTAGAATTCACATCCATTGCATCACAATCTGTAAAAACAATTATCGGAATAGAAGTGATTGATGATGATACAATTGAGGTGTATGTAGATTACTGGCATTTTGATAATGACGAAATTGCAGAATGGGCCTCATTATGGAGTTCTATGCCATGGGAGATTTCAGCAGCTATGGAACAAGCAGTATTAGATGGAAAAGTTTCATTTTCAAGATCTGGAGCAATTAATAAAAATGTGAATTGGATTTCTCTGATAATTCCTAATGATGCTCAAACGGTACAAAGTTATTTGAATGAATTTAGTAAAAAGAAATACATTCCAAATTCATTAAAAATATTTGAAAAAGACATCAAATACTTTGATGAGAGATACAGGACATCATCGGAGTGGGTCAAATCGCATAACCATGCAGTGATTAGCAATGGACCATTTTATCTCAGTGCATACTCACCTGAATCAAGAACAATAATTGTAAATGCTTTTGATGATCAGACATATCCTTTCAAGCTTGGACATTGGTCAGAATTTGAAAAAACAGAGTTTCCAAAAATAACAAACATAAATTTACCAAATATAATTCAAAAAGGAGCACAATTAGAGATTGATGTAGATACAAAAAAAGCAGACTCTATTCTTTATTTTTTGACTGACAGTAGCAATAATTCAATATCAGAATTAATTAGCATAGATAACAATTCCGTTAAAATTATAATCGATCCTGAAAAAATTAAAGAATTAGGAGTAGGTGCCAAAGATTTAAAGATATTTGCAATTTCAAATTCAGTGTTAAAGCCAGATTACTATTCATCTAGTTTCTTAATAGTTGAAAACAATGGAGAGTTACCTGATCTTAATCAAGACAATATAGAATACAATCAAAATAATTCATTTGAATTTGCATGGCTACTTGCTCTCACAATAATTGGCATCATCACTACAATTTACATTAAGAAAAGAAAGAAATGAATTATTCAGATAATCCATATTCTTTTAAAATAATATCAATTTGATCTTCAGATTCCAATTTAGAATATTCGTTTAGGAGATTTTGATTTAAATCATAAAATGTATGTCCCCACTTGAATTTATCAAGTATTGCAAGTGCATCATCTTTAAAACCCAAAATAAATAATGATGCAGCTAATGCCTCAGCAGTAGTAAGTTTATTGAGCTTTGCATAATTAACAGGATTACCTGCTAGTAACGGTGGGAGTTTTCTAGTAATTCCACTAAATTTTTTTGAAAATGCTTGATCAGCCAGAGTCCATGAACAATCAATTCCAACTATTGAATTTATCAAAGATTTGTCTTTAGGTAAAAGAGTTTTTTCAGAAAAAGGATCCAAAACCAGTCCTTTATTTCCAATTTTTTTAATGCTTTTTGCAATTCCAAATTTTACCATTTTTGCAGCTGTACATTTTTTTGGATCATCCTGATAAAACATCAAAACTTGGAGATTCATCTATTAAAATATGAAATGAATGGTATTTTGAACTTACTCTACCATTTTGTAATTAATCTTGTAGTAAAATCTCGATGTTTGGTCTTCTTTAACTACATCCACATTCCAATTTGCATTTGGTAAAAATTCATCTGAAGATACAGGAAGGATGTCAAATTTCTCAAGATAGACATCGGGACCACTGTATCGGATGTTTAATTCAATTCCATCTACAGATACTACATCATAGATTTGTCCAGGTTTTCTAGTAGAATCCCGTACAAGACAATCGACTTCTTGACCTATAATACAAATTCCAGATTCAGATGTAATTCTCAGATTCACATAAGATTGATCAACTTTTGATGAAAGTAGTGAGCCAGACAATACACGTGGAAATGCCTGATTGTCATCAACAGTTTTTTCATTTGTAATTATAGATATTTTATCCTCGGAAATTCGGTTCACCTTATCAATTAAGGTTGATGGGACTTTTACAGGTTCAACAATAACTGGCTTCTCTATAACATTAAACATTATAGATTTTGTTTCAAATCCAGCACCTACTGTAATTTCATATGAACCGATACTTGAAGGAGTGTCAGAAATTGTAATTTGATGTGAAAATGAACCAGACGAGCTTGGTCGAATTGTGGTCACTGGACCTACATGTTTACCACAATAAAATGTACCACATGTTATCTCACCTTCTTTTTTCTGAATCACACTAACATCAAATTTTTCAAGATAAATTAGCTTGTTTGGTTTACCAGAAACAGTTACAATATCTCCAGGATAGTAATTGGATTTATCAGTAGCAAGTAAAAGGGATAATTTGTCAGTAGAACCAAAAGAAAAATCATTTGCAACTGTAAAAATAGATTCTGATTGCTTTCCTGAATATAGTGCTTTAATTTTATACTCACCTTCTTTGAAAACGGTTACTGGTAATTCAAACGAGGTTTGAAAGTTTCCTCCCTGATCAGGATAAACAGATGCCTCACTGATTTGTTTGAAAGGAGTCTTGTTGTCAAGTACACGTATGGTTACTCTGTCTGGAACTACTAATCCTTCAGAGCCTTGATCTCGTTTAATGATATTTCCAATTACCTTTAATTTCTCTCCAGCTTTGTAAAGAGATTTCTCAGTTGTAACATATACTGGAGCCAATGCCAAAGAGTCATTTGCAGGATCAGATGAAACTTTGAAGAATACATCAGTACCAGCAGATGCAGTAGATGCTCTAATTTTGTAAATTCCATAATTAGTTTTCACTACAGAACGATCATCTGTTTTTATGGTAAGAGGCTTTTCTGCGATAGGAGTCATCCATGACCAAGAAAATCTTTGATTATCAACCGTAGCACCTGAATTTATTATACTTCCATCAGGTTTTGTGAGTGAAATAGTCACAGAACTAGCCCCTGTAGGAGGAAGAATTCCAGTTAAAACGACGTGTTCACCTAATCCATAAATTTGCTTATCTAGAGAAATTAATGCATTGTTAGATAATTTCAAAGGGTCTACAATTCCAACGGAAGTGGAAGTTTTCAACCCACGGTATTCAGCTTTAATCTTGTAATTTCCTTCAGCAAATGCATTTTTTAAAACTTTTGTTTGAACTGAAAATTTTCCAGAAGGTTCAGGGGTTGCAGTAAATTCGTAGGCAACAACCAATCCATTATTCAATCTAGTTTTAGCATTAGGTGCCTGCGCAACAATTTCTAAAGGACGTCCATCCTCATGAGATATTGAAATTGCTACTGAAGCTGTTTGATAAGTTGAACTAGATGCAGGATTTTTAATATAACCGCTAATTGTCATGGTATCACCTAAATTATAGATCAATTTGTCTGTGGAAATTGAAATTGGATTACTACTTACAATAAAGTCATCTGGATTTACTACAGCATGAATTGTCTTGGAGGCGGATCCAAGACTTTGCGATACAGAGATTTTGTAATCTCCTAATCGAACATCGCTATCGGGAATTTTGAAAGAATATGAGAAGGTTCCGTCACCAGATATTTTTATTGTATCTAATATTTTAAAACCAGAATTACCTCCGCCAAGAGCAGTAGTAGCAAGTGCTGCATTTCTGGTTTGTAGTATTTCTAGATTCATAAATTGAACCCACACGCTGTTTAGTCTACCAGTAATAGTAACGGTTTCACCTAAAGCATATGCATCTTTGTCTGTCCATATCGAAATTGCTTTTGCCTCTTTGATGTCTTTGACTACTTCAAAAAATGCAAGTGATGATTTATCAAAATATTCGGCAGTGATTTGATATGTACCAAATGCTGGATTCACAGGAGTAATATACACATTTGTTGAGAATTTACCATCAGTAGGATACAAACTTCCTGTTGAAATTATTTTTCCATTAGGATCCTTGATGTTAAATTTCAAGCCTTCAAATGGAATTGCCTCCGTAGTAATGCCTGTCAAAGACAGAGTATCTCCTGGAAGATATTGTGATTTATCAGTGGCAATACTAAGAGTATTGCTTTTTACAACAATGTCTGGAAGTACCTCATCCCCTACAGTAAAGCTTGTTTGAGAAGTTGCTCCACCATAAGTAACTGAAACCAAGTAAACTCCGTTGTTAATACCAAGAACTTGTTGAAGATTCAACGAAGTCTTATAATTCAAATTAAGATCAGGATAAAGTGAAATTGTTTTATCATATTTAGGACCGGTTATTTTTATAGATATTTCATCAGCATGGAAATATGGAGCGGTGATGAATACTTGTTTTGAGATTTTTCCGGTAATGGTTGCAGTTTCACCAAACAGATATGATTCCTTATCAGTAGATACAGTTACTGTGACGTCTGTTTTTGTTTCAGTGCTAGTTACCTTTCCATTGGATGAACCCGCTGTAGGAATTGCAAACTTCCAGTCGTTAGAATTATCCAAGTCAAATCCATCATAGATTCGCTGCCAAGAAGTTAAATCATTTTTAGGATCAGATAATAACGGAGTTTTATCTATAACAACTCCATTCTTGTCTTTTAGTTCTACTAATTCATTAGAGTCAGCAAACCACAAACTTTGATATGAAAATGTAAGATACTTGCCAGGTTCAATAAAAGTACCAGATGAAATAGTCATTGTCTTTTTCAATGCGGTAGTTGAAGCAATCTGCCAACCGCTTATATCAATTTTAGAAGTTGTTGGATTGTAAAGTTCAACCCATTCTAAAACGGATTTAGAATCATCGCCTGGAGGATTAATATCGATTTCATTTATCACAACATGGTTAGTAGATTGAGCACTTGCTGTAACTGCCAAACCACCAAGTAGCAAAATGGAAAATAAAACTAGAATATTTTTCATGTTGTCCAATATAGGGTGCCCAATAGCCTCATTTTAGAATTGAATTGAGCAAAAGTTGAGCTAGTTGTGAAAGTCATATATCTTAAAATCATCGCAAAATATTGTATTTTTATCGTTTTAAGTGATACGTAGAAGTTATTCTCCTACAGAGTCACAATTTGGGCATTTTTTATCAAATATGGAAGAACCACACTCAGCACAAATGCCTTCGCCTACATCTTTCTTGATTGCTTTTTTCCTATTAGCCACATAGAATTTGATTCCAAAATACATTGCAATGACAATGAAAGCAGCATAAAACGGAGCCATAAAAGGAATCAAACCTAGCATGAAAAAGAAAAGACCAACTATCAGAATGATATCACGTTTTTCAAAATTCAATAAAATTAAAACAAATCATAATTGATAAAAACATGCCGGAGCTCAGAGCGATTAATTTTACTTCATATCAGTTCATTACTCTAACTCTTCCTCATTGCTCGGCGATAAATTTAGAATGTTAATTGATAATAAGATAATGATTAGTGGTGGGATCGGCGTGATTTGAACACACGACCTCTGCGTCCCAAACGCAGAATCATACCAAGCTAGACCACGATCCCAGTGAATCCCCAAAGTCGCCCAATTTAAGCTTGACAGATATTAAATTGACTAAATTTTAAAGTTAAGTTAGTGCCATTTTTGGCAATTTAAAAGAATAGCATCCTCAATGTATTCAATTGGTTAAATTACGACTAAAATGAATTGAAGAATCTATTATTTCCTTAAATTTGATTCAATGGAGGTAGGAAAATAAAAAAAGAGGGGGGATGTATTAAGAAACAATACATGTATTCCATGTCTTATGATGTCGTTTACTTTGCCTTAGAACTTGATTGCAACAGTCGCACCTGAATGAACCAGTTACAAAGTACTTATCACATGTTCTACAGAATCTCTGACCACTTGCATAGCCTTTTCTGTATTGTGATTCTTTGTAACAGTCCATATCACAAATTCCCTTACAAACCCAACTCATTATCGAGTACTGTTTGTGTAGAGACAATGCGTTTGATGTTGTAGATTGTTGCGTTTGGTGTGAATCCAGACACTGCTTTGCTTTGTTTGTTGATTTCCTTTGTTACCTTGATGTTATTGTCATCAAGTAGTGTCTTTGATCTCATAAACCAATTATGGAGTCCATTTGGAGCTTTAGGCAATTTACTTGTAGTATATCCTTCGCTTGTTGCAAATCCTGTAATCTGTTTATAGAGATTTTCGGCTTGTATTGTTCGTTCTTTTTCATCTCCTAAAACACATTCCAAACATGGAATGATTGGATTACTATCGTAGAGATTCTCCAAGTTCTTCTTTATGCTCTCGTTATAGATTTCTAGGAACTCATCTTGTTTGTGTCCTAGTGCTTGATAGATTGCCTCACCATGTATTCCAAAACTTGCCATTCTTGGAAGTATCTTGATTTGTTTTTCCACTTCGTTTACTGTTCCCAATACTTTTTGCAGTGTTAGAAAAATCTGTCCAAGTAAATCAGGTAATAACCTTTGGAATGCTTCTTCGATAAATTTGTCAGTTTTTCTCTGATCTTCCAGTATTCTTTCAAGTTCATAGATGATAGCTCTGTCTGCCAAGTCTGATTGACTAACTATAAAGTCAACGCCATTGATGAGAATCTTTCTCATAAGACTAATTGTATATACATCACCATTGGTGTATTGTGCTCTTTTCTCAAATGAACCACCAGTAATTGCACGGCAAATCATGTTGCTGGTTTCTACATCTATGTGAGAGATGTTTTCAAATGCAGAAAAATAAGAACCATACAATGAAGTAACAAAGTTATCCTCTCCATGTGGAAAAGATTTCAAATTGTCTTCGTTTTTTATTCCTGATGGATCAATTATTCTCTTAGTCAGAGACGATGTAGTACTCTTTGAAGCACCTGCATGACCACGTATGCCCATAGCGGGCATTGGCATGCCTGCAAAGAACATCGATATCAGATGAACTTTATACAGTTCAGGATTGGACATCCGACATAGTTTGACAAATTCATCTAGTGGATTCCCATCAGGTCTAAAGTTTGGTTCAACTTGCTGAGCAATCTTTGGTGTCCGTATAAACATCGGAGTATCTTTTGAATAATCTACCAATGTTATTCCATCACGGGTAATCTTGACTAATTTCCAATCAGGGCGTCCCAAATCATAGTAGATTTCATCATTCACATATGCAATACGGAGATGAATTTCATCTCTTTTTGTTTCCTCTTTCATCAAAGCTTTTGCTCTAAGAAATCCTATTGTATTTGCACATGTTTCTTCTGAATACATTTGCTTTGTTTTGTCAAATGCTGTAATCCTTAACCAATCAGATGCCTTGGGATTTTTCTTGTCCAATTCAATAGTTTCAAAATGGTTATTCATTTTTACAACCACAAAGACTCGTGTATTATCAGATTGTGATACTATGATTTTTGTCATTAATGGTGTTGCAAACTTTGCTAATATTGTGACAGGATTTTTTGGTTTTAATTCTTCAGGGATTCCTTTCATTTTATCTACATCATAGTTAGTGATTTGAAAAAGTCCCTCTGAATCAATATCGTGTCCAAGTTCTTTGCAAAGGATCAGTTGATCTAATTTCTGATCTATTTTACAGTTAAAACACCACATTACTTTGAGTTGTCAATTTGAAGTCGTTTTTTTAGAATTTCAGCCTGTTCGCTAAGTTCATTGATTTTTTTCTCATTTTGTAATTTAGAGTCAATGAGCATGGCTAATCTTTGCCTGACTATTTCTATATTCATGATTAATGAATAAATAGAAGATAAGTCATTAGAGATATAGCCAAGAACCGCAGTTTAAGGCATGAAATAGGGCTATTACAAGTAGCATCTATTTCCTTTTTCATTCTAATTTTGTTTCTTAATACGTTATTTTTTTCGGTGCCTTTCCTAAGGGCAATGTTTGCTTTTGGAACTTTACCAAAAGACTCTGGATGTATTTCTAAATCCATTTGCTGGTTTGTTTTGTCAAACTCAGCTGAACTGAAATTTTTGAACATGAGGAGTCTGAGGAGGAAACTACATAATATAGTACTTATCTGGTAGTATAATGGAGATACATAGTACTTTATTATATAAACAAAGAGATAAAATCCAGATTCATATACTACGCAAGATAGCTACTGATGGAAAACACTCTAAAAAATCACTTGAAATCGAATTAGAAAAACATCATCCAGTAATTGATAATGCAGTAAAACAGCTATTGAAAAAGAATTTCATTGTAAAAACATATGGTAGTCTTACCGATAAACCGGGTCAACCACAAAAATTCTACAGGCTAACAGAAAAAGGAATACTTGTTTTAATTGATGAGATAAAGATTCCGCTAGATGAGTTTTGGAAGATGTTATTTAGAATATTTAATTCAAAGGGAATTTTTTATTCTTCTGAATCTGTAAATTCTAAAAAGAAATTTGTTAATGAGAGAAATATTGTTTTAAAGAATATTACAATCGAACAACTAATTAAAAAATATGAAAATAATGTTTTGGGATATAAACGAGAATATGCATTATCACATATTTATCAGAAAATCCCAGATGTTCAATTCTTAGCAGGTTTTAATTTTTCACCATCTGAAAAACTAATTATTGAAACCATTGCATTATATGGTTCGTTATCTTTAGAGGAATTATCAATAAAATTATCTAAACGAATTACTATACCACAAAAATTATTACATCCATATTTTCTTATAAAAAAACTTGATAATAAAAAATATGATATTACAATATTAGGAATTCAATATGTCATATTTGTTATTTTTAAACAACTAAAACATGATAGTCAAATGCAAAAAATGAGAATTCTAATAGAAAATCAAAAAATCATACTTCCACTGATTTTTAGAAAGTGGGTATGGTTGACAAAGTTTTTTTCGAATAGAGAGTTATTTAATGCATTAATTGATGCCATCGATACAAACCAAAGGCAATTACCATTTCAAACAGACTCTGGAATACAAGAAATTCTAGATAGTCATAGAAATTTAGAAGAGGTGTACAACAGAAAAATTAAACAGGAGTATGAAGTTGGTTCAAAGATTCGTTATGAAATTGCATATAACATAGCACATCTTACTGGATTTCATTCAAAAAACACTGAGAAAAATTATGAAAAAAATCTAGAAATATTATCATCATTACTTAATGATACCTCAGTTGACTATCTACTTAATGATACCTCAGGTGACTATCGACGTAATGTTGAAAAACCATTTCAATTAGTCATAGATGAATTAGACAAATTAAACGCATTATTGGGATTTGAATCTGTAGAACTATCTCTTCATGATGAGATGAAAAAACAAAGACTAGTTGAATACGAACGAATAAAATCTGACAGTCTTTCTTTTAGGTTTTATTCTATTCTTTTATCGCAGATCTATCAAAAAAAAGAAGAACCTGACAAATGGAGTAATTTTCTTAAAATGGATCAGGATATTATGCCTTGGTATAGTAACTGGATTAAAGAAATAGGCGATTTTGAAGGAAGAAATATAGAGTATAGAAATAATTTACTTGGCATTTTATCTCATAAAGTCACTGGATGAGTAAAAGAATTCAACATGTCTTAATTCAGTTTTAAAATTTATCAAGAGATAGTTTTTTGCCAGTAATTCAGTTTATAATTTTTCCAATAATTCATTTATGACTTGTTATTTATCAAGTTCTATTTTTCTAACAATCCATTTTTTCTTGAGTTCATAACGATTTCCAAAATTTTTGAATCTTGACTGAATTTTATAGGTTCTATATTCTAAAGGCTTAACAAATCCAATATATAACATAGAATTCATAAGTGGTCTAAATCATTTTTTGGGAAAAAATTATTCCGATTCCCATCGCATGACGCTTTTATTTCTTCAATTTTTAGATTTTGCTGCACGTTTTAATTTTTTAAACCATGTTAATTTCTCATGGTATTTTGTATCGGCATAACTTGCACCGCTAGTGGATGGCATCAAATATACTTCTGTGTTCCCTATTTTGAATGACTGTTTACCGTATTTTAGAATGGCATACGAATCACCAGTGTAATAACGGAACCCCGTTTTACCTATGAATGCTACAATCTTAGGTGTATTTTTCAAGATTATTTTTTCTAGTCGCTTCCTTGATCCGTTTGCGTCAATTCTGCGTAATTCTGTAGTTGAACGAGTAGGGCGTTTAACTACATCTGTTAACCCATAACCATAATTTATTATTCGATTATCTAATTCTGTAGTCAATCTATTCTCAGTTAGGCCTGATTCAAAAAGTAATTTCCAAAACATATTGCTTGTCCCTGCAAAATAATGACCTATTCGTGCGGATTTTAATCCTGGATTGGTACCTACAAACAATATTTCCAAATTTGGTTTAACGCGATCTGGTAATGTTTTCATACTTTTTACATCAGATTAGCTATTGTATAGTTTTCTTATGGAATTGGTTTGAACTTCTCACTCTCGTGATTATTTATTTAGTGGATAGTATTATAATATCATAAGTTATGATCTACTATTACGTCCAATTGGAAAGAAGCATTTATCTAGTAAAGGATCCTAGTGCGGAATGATGACAGGTGTAGAAGACGCAGAAAAACTTGCGGCACTTTTCAGAGGTATTGGAAAACCAATTTCGATGGATGAATTTGATGATAAATTAAAAGTTCAAAAAATTGCATATCTTGCACAAACATATGGCGTTGATTTGAATTATCCATTTGAGTGGTACATTAGAGGACCTTATTGCAAAGAAGTTTCTGAACAAGCTCATCAGATTTTAGACAACAATATACAACCAACTAATTCTGCTGGATTGGATGAAAAAAAGGTTGCAGAGTTTGGACAAATTCTACAACCTTATATCAATAACACAGAGTGGTTAGAGATTGCAGGGTCGTTAGTTTATTTGCGTAAAGAAAATTATGCCGAAATGCCTTTGGAAGAGATAATAGGATATCTTATTGAAGACTTGACATTTGGTTACAAGAATTTTGATGAAGGTTTAGTTCGTAGAGTCATTGCAGAAATGTTGCGAATTAACTTAATCAATTAAGAACATAATGCTTATACCTTTCAGAGATATATTTCCAATTACTTTTGTGGGACAATACTTGGAAAAAACTTCTTAAAACTATCTTAAATGAGGGTCATGAAGTAAAACGTAAAGATTCTAAGCGAAATATACGTGAATTAATAGGACATTCTTTTTACATTGAAAATCCACTTGAACGTTTACTTTGTGATGAGGTACGAGGACTAAATATTTTTCAATGTGTTGGGCAGTTTTTGTGGATTACTCAAGGGAATTTCAATCTTGAAGCCATAAAATACTATCAACCTCTTTCCGAAAAATTCTCTTCAGATGGAGTTAAAATGATTGGGTCATATGGTCCAAGATTATTTGGAATTCAACATTTGGGACAGATGGATCATCTAATCAATGTTCTGGCCAAAGATCCATCAAAACGTAGAGCAGTTGCATCTATCTACCTACCTCAATTTGATCAACATGGATTAAGTGGGGAGGAAGTACCATGCACTCTGAATTTACAATATCTGATTAGAGACAACAATGTTCAGTCTGTCACTTACATGAGAAGTCAAGACGTATTCAAAGTCATGCCTTACGATATTTTTCTTTTTACAATGTTGCAAGAGTATGTCATGAATCAGCTAAAACCAGAATATTCAGACTTTTCATTAGGCAGATACAATCATTTTAGTGGAAGTTTTCACATTTATGAATCTGACATTCCTCAAATTGAAAAAGTTATTGGAAATTCTAGCTCTTGTGGAGACAAAATGCCAGAAATGCCCTCTAGAGATGTCAAAATTCGATTGAGGAATTTAAACAAATTTGAATCAACCCTTAGAACTATGACTTCCGCAAAAATTGAATTTGGTGTAGATGTGAATTATAGTTCCATGTTGGATATGTTAGAAAAATTACAGAAGGATGAATATTGGAAACAAATGGGTCTGATTTTAATTGCGTACAGTGCAATCAAAACAAAAAATAACAAGATATTGGAACAGACTTATAATTCACTATGTTCAACTTATCAGCATTTTATTGATGTATATCAGGAAAAGACGAAAATTACAACCTGAGTGAATACCTTCGCAATTCTCTGAACATTTCTAACTTTTCTGCATATTTTGTATCTGCATAACTTTGTCCGCTAGTTGAAGGGAGTAGATACATTCTAACATCGTTGAAATTATATTGAAATCCGTATTCCAGTTTTGCTTGATTTTGTGAATATATTCGAAAACTATTTTTTCCTACAAACGCAACAATTTTGGGATTAAACAAATTAATTGCCCGATTTAATCGCTGAGTGTTCTTCATTGAACAATTTTCTTTAATCTCCTTTGGAGTTTTTGTAGGTTTTTTAATTATATCTGTTAACCCCATTTTGTATTTCAAAATACTTGCATCTTCTACAGCAGTTAATCTTGTAGGCGTTAATTTTGACTCAAAAAGCAATTTCCAAAATACATTTGATGGTCCAGCAAAGTAATGCCCTGACTTGGAAGATAGTTCCCCGGGGCTGGTTCCCACAAACAAAATCTTGAGATTGGGTGTGATTAAATCTCTTAATGATCGTAAAGACAACTCATAACATCTTAAGTTCACTTGTGTAAAAAAATTACCTTTAATTCTGTAGATATTGCATTCAAAAAAATCAAATCTGGAACTTTTAAAGACAACTTTACCAGTCCAGTCAAATTCTACATCTACACCCAAATTATTCCCCAAAATTGTGGGAGAGTCATGGATGTGAAATGAAATAAATTTCTTAATTTTTAATAAAATAATTTATGATTAAATGGATTAAAAAAAGATCTATGCCAAAGAAGTATCGATCATGGATTTAAATGACTCTTTTGTGGCTGCGCCAGATTTTTGTGAAACTATTTTCCCATTCTTGAAAATAGCAAGTGTTGGAATACTGAACACGTTGTATTTTGATGCCAGTTCATTAGCCTCATCAACATTGACTTTGACAAATTTCACTTTACCTTGATAATCATTTGCCAATTCTTCAACTACTGGGCTGACCATTCTACATGGACCACACCATTCAGCCCAAAAATCCACGAATACAGGATTCGCAGATTTTAAAACTTCTTGTTCAAATTGCTGAGAATTTTTTATGTTATTCAATTGTTTGCTCATACATACTTAAAATAAAACAGCTATTTAGATAAATTCCCAAATTAATCTGTAACTTCAATTTGGGAATTTCATTAAATACATTATAGAAAAATGATCAACGTTGACACAAATATGTAAAGGAATATGCGTTAGATTAACGCCCCAATCTAATTCAATGTCTGTTCGATTTCGATATAAATTGGGACAGAAATATTGCTCGCGTTGTACCTCTTTTTTTTATACAGATGATATTTTATGTCTATGTTGTAAAACAAGACTTCGTTCAAAATCCAGGAGCAAACGACATGACCTGTAAAGAGTGTAACCATAGCAAAGGGGAATGTGCATGTCTTTGTTGTTGCTCGATTTCAAAAATAGGATGTCCTACGTGTATTATTCCAGTATTAGCATATAGAGGAATTAAAAAATTAATTAGAAAAACAAAGGCACCATAAAGATAATTGTTTGTTTTTTGTCTTGCAATAGGATTCATTAATAGTGATCTTTTACTAATGTCTTAACAATACTCTCATTAATTTGAAGTTATTACAGATAAATTCTATCCAATCATAGTATTACCGCTTCGTTACACTTCTAATTTTTTTAAGGATTGAAATAGAGTTACATACAGGCATTTGGAAAAAAATTGGATAAAACTAAATAAGATTGCAAATGTATTGTGTGTGATTGGAACCTAATTTACTAATTCTTACCATAGTTTCTATGATCAACATGACAATTATTGCAATTTTGATAGTATTATTTGCTAAAATCTATGTCAAAACAAAGGCAGAACTTCCGTTAGGCATGATAGTTGTTGCATTCATGTTATTTTTGCATAATACCATTGGAGCACTAGGATATTTTATGATGGAATCATATTACGTTCCTGAAACATTTCCATATCTATTGGGAGTAGGAATTGCTGAAATGATAGGACTTGGAATATTTCTCAAAATTTCTATGGAATGATTATAAAAATTTGTAAAATAAGGTATAGATAAAGAAATAATTAAAACTAGTTTCTAAAGCCACAAGAATCACATTCAAATCTTTTTCGTTTGTGAGCCTTAATCATATGGCGTAACATCCTTTCTTGAGATAAAAATTCCATCCCACATTTGGGACATACATTTTGTATGGTTGTTTTGGTTCTAAACATATTTCGATATTCTATTTTACATCATACTAGAAAAGGATTATTCCAATTTTGTATGTGAAACTCAAATTTTAAAATCATACAAGCATTTCATCAATTGTTTTTTGGAACACTGAGTAAGGCTGTGCTCCAGATATCGGTGTTGCTTGTCCATCTGGACCAATTACAATAAATGACGGCGTAGATTTGGCACCACTTTTTGATGCAATATTTTTGTTTTCCTTGACTCTGTCTTCATATTTTCCAGAATCAATGCATTTAGAAAATGAATCTGTGTCTAATCCATTTATGCCGGATACTAGATTTTTAAGATTATTTGTGCTTGCCCATCCATCATTTTCATGACCTTGATTTGAATATAGAAAATCATGATATTGCCAATAGAGTCCCTGCTCATCGGCACAATAACTTCCTGCGTGAGCCTTGATTGAATCAGAGCCAATTATTGGAAAATCAACATAAATCAGATTTACCTTTCCTGTATCAATATAGTCTTTCTCAATTAGTGGTTTTGTATTTTGATTCCATTTCTGACAAAATGGACATTGGTAATCACCAAATTCGATTATTGTTATTTGTGCTGACTCTGATCCTAACACAGGAGATCCCTTTGTGGTATCAATTGAAAATCGTGTACTTTGAGGATTATCTGGTGTAGTGTTATTTGTGGAAATTGTAGCTAATACACCTATTATTATGACAGAAATAATTCCAATGATTACGAATTTAGTCTTGTTTGATTTTGTTTTAATTTTCTTTGACTCTTTGTCTTTACCCACAATGATCCTTTTTGGAGTAGTTTAAAAAGTATTTTCCAAATTGGAAACAAAAATCTGAGACTGTTTTGGAAAATCATTAAAATCTTACTTCTTTAGAACATTAACTCATGAAAAAATATAATTATAAAAATATTCAAACAAATCTGACAAAGAGTTCATCTCTAACAGTAAAACAGATGAAAATCATAGACCAAAATGCAATGAACTATGGTATTCCAGTTGAACTAATGATGGAAAATGCTGGAAAGACAATTGCAGTTCATGTTTTTCAAAAATTTTCCAAGCTTGAAGAAAAAAACATCACATGTATATCTGGATGGGGAAATAATGGAGGAGGAGTCATATCTGCAGCTCGTCATCTTACCTGTTTTGGGGCAAAGGTCACAATTATTTTATTAAAATCAAAAAAAGTCATGTCTGCTCCATCAAAATTTCATCTCTTTATCACTCGTAGAAATAAATTCATCAATGTAATTTATGTAAATAAAAATAATTCTAAGAAAATATCTTCAATAATAGAAAATTCAGATATAATCATAGATGGAATATTTGGAACTGGGGTTCATTCTGAAATCCACGACAAAGTTTACTCCATTATATCTCAAATGAATAAATCAAAAGCATACATACTATCAAATGACGTGCCATCTGGAGTTAATGCAGATACTGGCATTTCTGCAAATATCTCGGTAAATTCTGATTTTGTAATTGCTCTTCATAAACCAAAAAAAGGCATTATAAACTCAAAAATAAAATTCAAAATAGCAGATATAGGCATACCACCAGAGATAGACTTTCCTAGTAAAGGTGTAATTGCATGATATTTACAATTCATCTGTTGGCTAAAATAGAATCAAATAATTCAAGAAGTAATTTGTTGATTACATGATCTCTTCAAATTTCTTTTTTATATGATAAGAGGACACAATAAAAATGACTTTGCAAGAATCTACAAAAGAATCAATTCTTGAAATTTTTAAGAAGACAAGAGACAGAACGTTACAACTAGTAAAAAATTTAGAACTAGATGACTATGTGGTACAAACGGATTATTTTATGAGTCCTCCAAAATGGCACATAGGACATGTTAGTTGGATATATGAAGCAATTATGAGTAAAATCGACTCTAATTATGAATTTTATTCAAAAGAATTCTCTGAATACTTAAATTCGTATTATCAACAATTTGGAGTTCCTCACGACAAAGGAAGACGAGGAATTGTTTCTCGACCTACAGTTGATCAGATTTTTCAATATTTCAATGTGATTAATCACAGAGTGATTAAATTCATTCAAGAAAATACAATGACGGATGATTTGGAAAAATTAATCATAACTGGATTTCATCATGAATGCCAGCATCAAGAGTTACTAGTCTATGATCTACAACGATTGTTGGCAGATCAGTATAAACCAGTTATAAAAAATATCCCATCCATTGCTCCTGAGATTAAACCATATTCAGTGAGTGTGAGCGGAGGCCTATACAAGATGGGTTATAATAAAAATGAATTTTGTTATGATATAGAATTACCGGAACATATAGTGTATCTAAATGATTTTCAAATGGATGCTTTTCCGGTAACAAATGAACAATATTTAGAATTTATCAAAGACGGTGGATACGAATCTTACAAATTTTGGTTATCAGATGGTTGGGAAAAAGTTCAAAAAAATAATTGGAATGCACCAATGTATTGGGAGAAAAAAGATGAAGAATGGATGATAAGAGATTTTACAGGATTTAGAAAGATCAATCCTAGAGAACCTGTATGTCATGTAAGCTTCTATGAAGCATCAGCATATTGCAAATGGGCAGGTAAGAGATTGCCCACAGAGGCAGAATGGGAAAAAGCCGCATGTTGGAATGAGGAAAAACAGGAAAAAACAATATTCCCATGGGGAAATCAAGAACCTACTGAGAAACATGCAAATCTACTAGAATCATACCTGTGGAAACCTACAGAAATTGGCACATACTCAGAAGGCAAGAGCCATTTAGGCTGTCATCAAATGATTGGAGATGTATGGGAATGGACATCATCTGAATTTGTGGGATACCCAGGATTCAAATCAGGATTTGAAGAATACAACGACAAGTGGTTTACCAACCAAAAAGTGCTAAGAGGGGGATCATTTGGAACACCAACTATGTCAATTCGTGGAAGTTATAGAAACTTTTTCAGATTAGATGAAAGATGGTTGTTTTCAGGATTTAGATGTGTTTTAGATGTTTAGAATTTTGATACAAGTAATACACAATAATATTGATTTGAATCAAACCACATGTTATTAATTTTAAAATTACATTGATTCATCATTTTTTTAATTTGTGGAACTGTGTATTTGTGGGAATATTCCGTATGAATTAATTCATTTTTATTAAATTTAACATCGGTGTTAGTTTTAGAAATATGTACAAGTTGATCTGATTTTGATTTAAGATACATTTCTATTCTTTGTAGTTCCTGATTGTAAAATGCATGATGTTCAAATTTATTCAAATCAAAATTCCCACCAAGATCATCATTTATTCTTTGCAACACATTCAAGTTAAACTGAGATGTGATTCCTTGTGAATCATCATACGCTTTATCAAGAATTTTTTTATCTTTAACCAAATCCAATCCAATAAGAAAAAGATCAGATCTTTTCATTGTCATGTTTATTTGTTTAAGAAAATGTATTGCATCATCTTCAGCAAAATTTCCTAAACTTGAACCTAAAAAAATAATCAGATTTTTTTTATCATCATATTCTTCAATAAATCGTAATCCTCCTTCATAAGTGTCAATTATTCCAGTAATATACAGATTAGAATAGGAATCGAGTAGAATTTCTGAACTTTCAGTTAGTATTTCAGATATATCTATTGGAAAATATTCTATTTTAGATTGGATTTTATTTAATACATCCAATATGATCCTAGTTTTTGTAGCTGAACCACTTCCTAATTCAACAAGCCTGTATCCAGAATCGAGAGTAATTGTCAATTCTTCTCTAATGTTATTCAAAATCTCAATTTCAGTTCTAGTAAGATAATACTCAGAAAGCGCACATATCTTATCAAACAAGTCTGAACCTTGTATATCATAAAAAAACTTGGGTTGAACCATCTTGTTTTTTAAACTCAACCCAAAAATTATTTCCTCAGAAAAACTTTTTTCAATTTTTGTAGCATGTGGTTTAAAATAACATAATTTTTTATCTATTGTGTATTTTTTGTATTGAAAACGATTTTTTAAAATACTCAATAGTAAAACATGACAATTAGAGCATAAAAAGATTTTACCAATTCATCATAATTGATATCGAATATAATTAATTGAAAATTATTTAAATTCATAATTTAAAAAAATTAATGAATATGTTTGTGTTAATTATTTTTGGGCATAATTTTACATCCAGAGGTAATTTTACGTACCATTGAAAAATAAGTGATGCTAAGTATGCCTATTGCAACAAGTCTAATTGGAATTTCATAATCATATAAAAAAGATATTGCAGTTGAACCAGCAATACCAAATGATGAAGCGATTGAAAATCCTACGGTACTACAGCTTGTACATATTCCAGAACCTGCACTTAATACTGAACCAAATATTCCAGCACCTACTTTTTTTGAGCTTGTTTTTATCATTCTGATCTGAAATACTGAAATTGCTGTAACAATACTTGTAAGCAATGAAACGGCAAGTATTGAAATAAAACTTGGTATTACATCTTCTGTGATATTAAAAATAAAATACGGTTCAAAAAATAACAATCCCTGTGCATATAACAATAAAATCAACATGGATGTAAAAATAATTCCAGACAATACAAGATAGAAAATATTTGAAAAAACTAATCTAATTACTTGTATATGCTTGTTCATCTCAAATTCCTATTTGTACTTGTAAGAACTATTGAATCTTTTTGCAATAATATTATCAACTCCAATCTTTCCAGATCCAAATAATACCAACATTATTGCAAGACCAAGCATCGATGGATCCTTCCAAATTGCAGGACCAGCAGTAAAATCAAACCCAAACATGACCATGGCTCCAATTAGAACAAATATTTGAAATAATGCACTAGGTCGAGTCAATAATCCAAGTAAAATCAATATGCCAGATATAAGCTCCAAACTACCTATCAGCATAGCCATGTTTGTAGCCATTTCAGATTGGATTCCCACCATATTTTGCAACATCATTCCAAAGCCAGCAGGATCGGATACTTTACCAATACCTGCCCAGATAAATCCAAATGAAATTCCAATTCTTAGAATTAAAACACCTATATCAACAAGAGATCCAGTGTTAGTTTTGAAAATTAGAGACATAAAGGCCGTCATCTACAAAAATATTAAAGGATTATCCCAAATTCAAAATATCACATGGATTAATTGTTAAATCACAAATGAATTGTTTAGGATTTGTTAAAATTATCGGTTGTATTAATAATTTAAATAATTTTGTAATATTTAATATCATAGTTTAATATAATGAAACATTAGAAAGTTATTTCATTAGGATCTGATTATTGTTAAAATATTATGAGAGAATAAATTCACATTGTAAGTATTTCATCAAGGATTAATTACAGCTCTTCCTATTATTTTTCCTGATTTTAATTCATCTAATGCATTGTTTGCATTATCAAGTTTGAATGTTTTAGAAATTATTGGTTTTATTGCATTTCTTCTTACAAGACTAACTAAATCAGGCAAGTCTGCCAATCTTCCAGTGTATGAACCAATAATGGTTTGAGATTTTAACGGTAATAATGGCAAATTAAGTTCAATTGAACCTCCAAACAATCCCACTAGAATCAATTTTCCACGTTTTTTTAGCATCTCCAATGCAGGTTTTACAGTCATAGGACCATTGACAAAATCAATAATAGCATCAGCCCCAAGACCATTAGTCATATCTTTTACATGATGTATTGGATCATCTGATTTTGAATTAATACAAAAATCTGCTCCTAGGTTTTTAGCAACTTCTAATTTAGCATCATCGACATCTAAGACTATAATTGTAGGATTAAGTAGTGCTCGTGCAATTTGGATAGCAGTTAATCCTAATCCACCTGCACCAATTATCACCATGGTTTGTTTTGGAGATATTTTTGCATTTTTTACAGCTGTGTATGCTGTAAGGCCAGAACATGCAAGCGATGAAACTATGTTAGGATCTAAATCCCCTACTTTAACTAGATATTTTTCATTAGAAACCAATATTTTTTCAGCATAACCTCCATTTTGCATGATTCCTAATGATTTTGGGTGATCACATACATGTTCATCACCTACTTGACAAGCATCGCAGATACCGTCTCCTTGCCAAGGATAAACAATTACACGGTCTCCTTTCTTAACTTGCTCAACATCACTTCCTATAGCATCAACAATACCAGCAATTTCATGCCCCAATGTCAATGGAAATTTAACCCCTCTATCTTCAACTTTCATTGTTTCACCTTTTACTCCTTCATACCCACCTTCCCAAACATGAATATCACTGTGACAAACTCCTGCAGATTCAATTTTTATCAATACTTGATGTCCTTTAGGAATAGGAGTTTTAATTTCTTTTACCACTAATGGTTTTTTTGGAGTTATAACTTGCACTACTTTCATTAATTTTTCAACTCGGTATTATTGATTAAAATTTTTGTTGCATATTGTATTTTTAATTCTGGTTTAAAATTTTCTTTTGATTTGTATGTTGATAACACATGTTGTTTCATGTAATCATAATTATAAATTTGCTATTAAAGATATTCCCAAATTAATTTTTGATGTTACAATAAATTGGTAATATGCTTTAATAATTCATTTTAGTTCAAACGATATTGAAAGTTAAAACCATAAACCCTTCAAATGAAAATATTCTTTCAGAATATAACATTATGAGTAAAGAGCAAGTAAATACTTCTGTAAAAAAATCAAAAAATGTATTTACTAATTGGAAAAAAAATATGCATCAAAGAATAGAACTAATTCATAGATTTGCAGAAGAGCTTAGAAAAAATAAAAGAGAACTTGCTCTTGTTGCATCAAATGAGATGGGAAAACCCATCAAAGAAGCAATATCGGAAATAGAAAAATGTGCTACAGTCATGGAGTATTATGGTGATAATGGTCAAGTTTTCATAAACGATGAAGTGTTAAACACAGATGCAAGAAAAACACTAATCACTTTTCAACCATTAGGGGTAATTGCCAGCATTATGCCTTGGAACTTTCCATATTGGCAAGCATTAAGATTTGCAGCACCATCAATGATCATAGGAAATACAATTGTTTTGAAACCTGCGAGTGCAACATTACAATGTGGAATTGAAATGGAAAAACTATTTGCCAAAGTAGGATTTCCAGATGGTGTATTTCAGACACTAGTTGGAGATTCAACGGTTGCAGGACACCTCATAGATTCTGCAGATATTAATGCAATTACATTCACAGGAAGTACTTCTGTAGGAGCCAAAGTAGCTCAACAGGCAGGCATGAATCTCAAGAAATGTGTCCTGGAATTAGGAGGAAGTGATCCTTTCATTGTTTGTAGTGATGCAGATATAGAAAAGGCCACAGATGGGGCAGTTAAAGGTAGATTTATCAACTGTGGTCAAAGCTGTATTGCATCAAAGCGATTCTTTGTAACAAGTAATGTTGCAGATGAATTTATAGAAAAATTTATTCAAAAAACAGAACGGCTTAAAGTAGGAAATCCAATTTCTGAAGATACCGATGTTGGTCCATTAGTAAATAGCAAAGGATTGGAAACTATTGAGAGTCAAGTCAAAGACGCAATAGATAATGGTGCCGAGATATTGACAGGTGGGAAGCGTGTAGGCGATAAAGGATACTATTACAAACCAACAATAATAAAAAATATTTCAAAGAAAATGAGAATTTATCATGAAGAGACATTTGGTCCAGTTGCATCCATAGTTATAGTAGAGAATGAAAAAGATGCGATAAAACTTGCCAATGAATCATCATTTGGATTAGGTGCAAGTGTTTGGACAAAAGATCTTGATAAAGCAGAGCAAATTTCAAGAGATATAGAGTCTGGAATGGTTTCGGTTAACAATATGTTAGTGTCTGATCCTAGAGTACCGTTTGGAGGTATCAAACAAAGTGGATTTGGAAGAGAACTTTCAAAGTATGGAATGATGGAATTTGTCAATATAAAGTCAATACGATTCTATGACCAATTATCACATAATCATCATGTAGAATAGATGTTATTCATCAAGATAAAACAATATGGAGAATAATTAAATTGAGTTTTTTTGAGTACATACCATTAGTTTCATCATTGATATTTACAGGAATTCTTTTGATTTCAATTCTTCAATTTTCAAACGTCCGTAAAAACATGCAAATTCAAAGTGAACAACAGATCTATACCAAAGTAATTGAAGCACGACTAAAACTGGAAAATACAAATACATTTACCAACATGGCAATGCAAAGTCCATTATTTACAAAAAGATTTTCGATAGTTGATACACCAGAAGAATATTACATATCAGTTGCATTTTTAGATCTTTTTGAATTTATGTTTAGGCTACATAAAACAAAAACTATTGACCCTCTTTTGTGGCAACGTTGGAATAAACTAGTCAGAATTTTTCTTACAATCCCTAAGTTCAAAAGAGTTTGGGATGAAACAAAACAATCACATACTGTAGAATTTGTAGAATTTTTTGATTCTTTACGAGATTTAGAAAAATAAATTACTTTTATTCAAGTTCATCGCGATTCTCTATGTTATTTCAATTATTTCATTAAACTACAGTTGCAATGCATTTCGAAATTCCCTTTTTTTGTAGCCCATTTCAAAAGTGGCATTATTGCAATACGGAGTTCTTTACCTCGCTTTGTAAGTGAATATTCTACTCTGGGAGGAATCTCGTTGAATGCCTGCCTTGAGAGGATGTCTTCTTTTTGTAATTCCTTTAGCATGGATGCCAAGGTTGAAGGGCTAATTCCCTTTAGCTCCTCTAACAAGTCATTATACCTGAGGGAACCATGATTGCCTATTTCATTTACCAGTAGCAGGCTCCATTTTTTGCTTATTGTCTCAATTATCCCATCTATTGGACACAAACAAATCACATTACTATGATCTATCGAAGTCACTACTATGCTATGAACTTTGTATTTTAAATACTTTGATAATTGTAGTATAATCATGTCTGAGGCAGTTTGGAAAAATAAACAAGCACAGGTAGCCTTGGTTTTAATTGTAATTATCCTCAGCGGAGGATCCGTAAGTTATCTCATACTAGGTTCGCTTTCAATTATTCCCTATGATGAACTTCGAAATTTTGTATTGATTCCATCAGTAATTACAATCTTTGCAGTAGCAATTCTTTCACATAAAAAATTCCCACACATTTCAAAACAAATCTTTGTTGGAATGGCATCAGGTGCGGTAGCTACACTTGCACTTGAAATCATCAGGATACCGGGTTATCTTTTCACAAAATGGATTCCTATGGATGACATGATAATGCTTCCGGGAATGCTGCTTACAGAAAAAGCATCAACAATAATGGGAGTTCAAAAAATAATCATGGAGTCTGGAGTACAAATGAATTTATTTGTTGCGCCAATTGATGCGATTGCTGCTGGGGTACTATGGCATTTTTGGAACGGAGCAACATTTGGCATTGTATACTCGCTACTTATTGGAAAAGGAAAGTGGTGGTATGGTCTGATATGGGGATTCATAATTGAGATTGGCATGATGCTAGCGCCTTGGTTGATAATGATGAAAGGACCATTTGGGATACAACACATGGATGGTTACAACATATTTGTAATCAGTCTTGTTGCACATCTTGCCTTTGGTGCCGTACTTGGAATTTTAGTGCAAAGATGGAAGAAAGATTCTGTGCCAATAACTGATTTAGGCGGAGATAAAATTGGAAACTAGTTATGATTTAATAATTATCGGCGGCGGTGCGGCAGCATTTGCCTGTGCACTAAAAGCCTCAGAAAAAGATATCAAGATTGCCATGATTGAAAAAAGAACAATAGGAGGAACATGTGTCAATGTAGGATGTGTTCCTACAAAGAATCTTTTAGATGTCGGAGAAAAGATACATCATTGTCAGAATAATCCTGTTGATTTTTCAAGTATGATCAAAGATAAAGATGATATGGTGTTAGACCAGAGAACTCGAAAATACTCTGACGTGCTAGAATCCGTGCCTAATGTAGAGTATATTCGAGGCGATGCAAAATTCATATCAAATAATGAGATTAAAGTAAATGGGAATATCCTGACTGGAAAAAACATCCTAATATCTACAGGGTCATCTGCAACCATTCCGCCAATTAAGGGAATTCAGGAGATTGGTTTTCTTACAAATATTGAGGCTCTTAGTCTTGATGAAAAACCTGAATCGATGATTGTTATCGGCGGAAGGGCATTGGGATTGGAATTTGCCCAAATGTTTTCACGATTTGGAACCAAAGTCACTGTCCTTCAGAGAAACAAAAGGATTATCCCAGATGAAGAACCAGAAATTTCTGACGCACTGATGCAATATCTCCAAGAAGAGGGCATCAAGATTTACACCGGGGTGGAAATAAAATCAGTAAGAAAAGAGGGAGACCAAGTTCTAGTCTCGTTTACATCAAATGAAAATGAATTTGAAATAAAATCCGAGAAACTTTTGATGGCAACAGGACGCACTCCTAGCACAAAGGATCTGGGACTGGAAAACACAGACATCAAAACATCAAAAAATGGTGCTATACTAGTTGATCAAAAAATGAAAACCAGTGTGCCAAACATATATGCTGCTGGCGATGTAACTGGGGAGCCAATGTTAGAAACAGTTGCAGCAAAGGAAGGAAACATTGCAGCATCCAATGCATTTTTTGGTGCTGACAAACAAATGGATTTTACAAGTGTACCTCATGCAATTTTTACATCTCCTCAGGTTGCCAGCGTTGGTATCACTGAAAAAGAATCCATGGAAAAATTCGGCACATGCAGCTGCAAGACCCTATTGATGCAAGATGTTCCAAAAGCATTGATTGTAAATAAGACTAAAGGGCTGATAAAGATGCTAGTCGATCCTAACACACAGCAAATTTTGGGAGTTCACATTCTTTCTGATTTGGCTGCTGACCTCATTCATGAAGCCACTCTGGCAGTAAAATACAAGATGACTATAGATGACATTATTGATACAGTTCACGTCTTTCCTACCATGAGCGAGTCCATAAAGCTGGTTGCAACATCATTTAAGAAAAACCTGAAAAAACTGAGCTGCTGTGTCGAGTAAAACAAAATTCATCGCAATAGGAGTTGGAATTGCAGTAATCATAGTGGCTTTAGCATCAGTTTCAGTGTCTAATACTAGTGATACTCAATTAAAAACAACACCAGATACAGTTAGCACTCAAGGACTTGAACAAGGTAATATTGCTCCTGATTTTTCTTTGATAGACCCTGAAAAAGGTTTAATCTCCAAGAAGAGTTTCCAAGGAAAACCTCTCTTTGTTTTCTTTACAACTACTTGGTGTACTCCTTGCCAGATTGGTGCTCAAAACTTGGCAAAATTTGACAATGAGAAAGGTGGTGATGCCTTTAATGTCTTGATCGTATTTGTAGATGATAAAGAAACAGATCCTCAATTTATCCAATGGAGAGAGAAATATGGTAATGATGATTGGTATATTGCCAAGGGAATTGAAATGGCAAGTACATACAAAGTACAATATTTGGATACAAAATATGTGTTTGATAAAAACGGAATAATAAAATGGGTTGATGTGAAACCATTACCATATTCAAATATTGAACCTGTTTTAGGTTCTCTTTTGGAGACATAGATTGCCAAAGATTATTTTATTTGAAGCAGTAAAAGAAAAACCAGTAATTACAATAATTGCAGCCATTGGAATATTTTTTCTGACACCGTTAATCCAAAGCATTACAACTTCTTTAGCATTTGATATTTGGTTTGCAGATATTGTTCAAAAGCCTCTAAGCTCAATTCCGTATGTTATGTTTTCTGCATTATTTGGAATGTTCATTTCATTATATCTTTATTCAAAAAATAAGTGTATAGATTGTAAATCTGGTGCTAAATCTGGATTTGGCGGTAGTACACTAGGATTTGTATTGGGAGTTTGTCCTGCATGTTTTTCATTTATTGGTTTTTTGTTGCCTTTGAGTGGGAGCATATTTTTAACTATATACTCACCACTTTTCATGATTGTTGCAATAGGGATAATTTCATTTTCAATTCACAAGATGGGTGGATTTAGAAACTCAACTGTAATTACCTTTAAAATTAACGATGATGTAAACAAACAAGACAGTACCTGAATAATTACAGAATCATCAACATAATTCATTTTCTTCAAGTGTAATGTACAATGAGTTTACGACATGATAGATGTCTTGTGTTGTTTAATCATCAATGCAAACTAATTTGTTAAATGAAAAAATTAGAATTACCCCTCTTGACTGCCTCGTTATTCATCAAGTCAAAGGTTTATTGATTCTAATTGAATTTGGGAATTATCTTAAATACAAAAAAATTTTCAAGAGACCATGGAACAAAGTTATTCTTCTAAAAAGGGAATTGGTGCAGGAGCTATTGCAGGAATAATTGCAGGAATTGTTATGCTTGTACCTATGATGATCATGATGTCTATGATAAATTTGCCTTCCGATTTGTTCCCAATTTTAGTTGGCATGACAATGGGTCAAACCCAAGAAGACGCAGCAATGACTGGAATTATGATTCATTTCATTCCCAGTATAATGATCGGGGTTATTTTTGGGGCAACGATTAATGTGTCACAACTATCGCTCAAAGATTTTAAAAAAGGAATTTCTTTAGGAATGGCCGCAGGAATTATCTCATTTGCAGTTATATTTTTACCAATGATGATGAACGTATTACCACCAACAATGCTTCAACTAATGCAAATGATGAATCCAGGAGCTCCGCAGGATATGATTATGCAGCAATTACAAAGCATGCAACCAATGCTTTTGATAGGGTCATTAGTTTCACATATCATATATGGAATTGTTCTAGGCAGTATAACCTATGTAATAGTTAGAAAGTCACAAAAAACCATAAAGACAAGTTTAGAATAGATGAGACGAAGTAAGAAACAAAATATAATTTATTAAAAGATTGATTCGGAGATTTGATCATTAATTCAAATTCTTTGAATCAATATTCATACGGCATATTATCTAGTCTATTTCATTGTTGAATAAAATAAAAACAATTTCATGTAATCAAGAATTGGGAATTTTCTTAAATATTTTAGTTATTAATTAAAATCATGAAAGCAATATGGAATGATACAATATTGGCTGAAAGCGACGATGTTATTTTTCTTGAGGGTAATGCATATTTTCCATATAATTCAATTAAAGAAGAATATTTTCAAGAAAGTAGTACTACAACATTATGCCCGTGGAAAGGAAAGGCAAGTTATATGTCAGTTATTGTAAAGGGAAAAACAAATTCAAATTGTGCTTGGTACTATCAGAAACCATCATTTCTTGCAAAAAAAATCAAAGAGCGAATTGCATTTTGGAATGGGGTGACTATTGAATGAGTACAATAAAAGACAAAATCAATATAATTTCAGGTATTTCATTGCTTGTTATTGTTGGTATTAGCATATTGACATATGTCCTGGACAAAAATTCTGCAGTTTTTCCTTTGATCTCAATGTATATACTAATTCCATTATTTTTGATTTGGTTTGGAACAAGAAAAAATGGATGTGGTAGTTGTAATCAAGTATACAAAGATCAATTCAGAATCACACAGTTATGAGACATGATAACATATACACCTAATTCAATTGGAGCAATGTTCATTAGGTATAGGATTTAGTCAGGATATGTCAAAAGAGGCCATATTATTTCACAAAAAACTACAAGGAAAAATATTTGTGGGAACTAAAATTACAAAGTTATCTAACAAGAATCTGCAATTAATTTACACGCCAGGTGTAGCTACGGTATGTAAAGAAATTTTTAATCATCCAAACACGAGATATCAATTAACCTCAAAAGCAAATAATGTAGCAATTATCACGGATGGAACTAGAATATTGGGACTAGGAAACATTGGACCAGATGCTGCACTACCTGTAATGGAAGGAAAATCCGTATTGTATCGTAAATATGGAAAAATCAGCGCATTTCCAATCTGTCTTAACATTACAGATAGAAAACATATTGTAGAAACTATCAAGGCTATATCTCCTGTATTTGGAGCAATAAATCTAGAGGACATAGAATCACCAAAGGTATTAGACATATCACATGACTTGGAAGAGTCTCTAGATATTCCAGTTTTTCATGACGATAGACACGGTACATCCGTAGTGGTATTAGCTGCACTGCTAAATTCACTTGTTTTAGTAAACAAAAAGATTGCAGAAGTTAAAGTCGTCATATCAGGAGCAGGATCTGCAGGTTATGGGATCGGGAAATTACTTTATTTTGCAGGATGTAAAAACATTATAGTTTTGGATTCAAATGGTGCAATATACAAAGGTAGAAAAAAAAGTATGAATAAATACAAAAATGAAATTGCAGAATTTACAAATAAAGATGAGCGTGGTTATCTTGATGATGTAATTATCGGAGCTGATGTCTTTATCGGTGTTTCTGGAATAAAAAATCTGTTGAAAATAAAGATGATAAAGAAAATGAATCAAAATCCAATTGTATTTGCGCTTACCAACCCTTCTCCTGAAATTAATCCTACAATTGCAAAAAACGCAGGAGTTAGAATTGTTGCAACGGGAAGCTTTAGCTATGAAAATAAAGTAAACAATGCTCTTGTTTTTCCCTATTTGATGCGAGCAATATTAGATCTAAAAATCCGTAAAATAACTCTAGATATTTTATATGCGGTTGCTGTAGCTGTTGCAAATACTATTCCAAGAAATAAACTTGGAGAAAAGAATATAATTCCAGAAATTAATGATAAATCTCTTCAAAAAAGGATCATGCTAGCATTAAAAAAATCCAAACTAAAAAATATAAAACATATTTGATATGTTTCTTTATAATTTTTTACAAAATTAGAACCAAGTTAATTTTCTTTCATACAGTCTAATACAATTTTTGAAAATTCTTCGGGTTTGTCTACAAATGGAGTATGACCACATTCTTTCATTTCCACAAATTTACAGTTTTTTATACATGAAAAAAACAAATCAGAATTCTCTTTTGGTATTACTGGATCATTGTCTCCCCATATTATCAAAGAGGGAACAGATACATTTGCAAGTTTTTCACAAGTTAGTTTTGCTTTTTTATTAGATATGAGGGTTGAGAGAAAAGCATTTTTTGCGTTTGGCATATTTATTCTTTGGATAAATTCATTCACTATTTGAGAATCAACTTCTTTGTCTAATCCACCCATCATCGAAAATGCCTTTTCCACGTTTTTTTGGTTTGGTAAAATTGCTGCAGCGATGTAGGCATCAAGTGCAGGAGTAGAATAATTCACAACACCCGATGGCGAGACTAGAATCATTTTATTTAATCGTGGTTCTGATATTGCAAGCTCTGCTATTATCTGACCTCCAAGCGATGAACCTATCATGATATTATTTTCAATTCCAAGTTTGACTATAAATTCAGAAAGAGATTTGACAAAAAAATCAATAGTATAATCAATAGAAGGCTTGTCACTTAATCCAAAACCTGGCAAGTCTAGTGCTATTACACGATAATTTTCTCGAAAGTATGGAATTACAGTTTCCCATCTTTCCGCAGATGCGCCTAATCCATGAACTAACAGAATAACATCAGATGACACTCCATATTCCAAGTATCTTATCTTGTTTTCTCGTATGCTGATGAATTTTTCAATATTCATGACAAAAAAATTATTTGGAAAGATTCATAGATTGATTGAATTGTGAGAGCATTTTTGCATATGAATCCATCATAGTATGTGCATATGCATCAAATGACTTTACAGCCGAGATTCTCATCTGGACATAAAAATCAAAGAACTTTGCAGTCATGTCAATATTGTTCAGACAATAATTTTTTATCATATCTGAATTTCTCTTGATTTCTTTTAGAGTTACTTGATCAATGTTTAGTTTATCAAAAAACTCCTTTTCTGCCATGTAACATGTTCCAAAAAGATCATCAAACATGTGAAGATATGCAGTATACAAGTCAGAGTAGTTTTGGACAAGTGTGGGTATATTAGACTCCAACTTTTGTATTATTTCTGATGTATCTCCTTTCATGACATCACAAATTGAGATGTGTTTTTCTTCGGATCGACTTTGGGATTGTTCGTCTTTTTTATCCATATATTCAATATGTATTTGACAGATTTAACTAAATTCCCAAATTGATTCCAAATTCATTTTGAATTTTGCAATGATGAATTAAAAACAATCCAGATACTGAAAATCAGTATGGAGTTCCCTTTACTCGTTGGTTTTTGAATGCCTCAACATACCAATCAAATTCATCAAGAAACCGCTTGATTCTTTTGTTGTATTCCTCATCTAGTAGATTCCCTCCTTTATCGAATACCTCTTGTACTTTTGGTATCTGAAATGATGATGGGATTGATGGTGCACCAAGTTCTGCAAATATTTGTCTTAGATGCTGAGCTGCATTTATCCCTCCAAAAACTCCCGCGGAATAGGAAATGATTGCAGAAGGTTTGAAAAAATACTCGTCAAGACAGTAATCAAGCGTGTTTTTTAATGCGGCAGAAGTAGTATGATTGTATTCAGGCGTTACTGGAATGTATCCATCAGAATTTTTAATCATCTCATGTAATTTCTGGTATTTTGGTTCTGGATCCCTCATCTCTTTGTACATACGGTCTAACAAAGGAAGCTGAAGTTCCATGGGATCAATAAAAAACACATCATGATTTCTTTCTTTTAACTTTGTTTCAATCCATCTTGCTACAAAAATTCCATTTCTATCAGATCTGACTGATCCTACAAACACTGCAATCTTTGACAAACTATTCTTTACTCCAATTGAATTTTAGATTGTTCTTATTATTTTCTGTTGTCACATTATTCCTTTTGGAAAATCTCATTGTGTTCCCTGATTTTTTAGTTGTATTGGTTTGTACCTTCCATAAATTATGAAAAGGGTTTTTTCTTGACAAAAATATAATTCCTGGCATTTTTTTTCTAAACGAGTATTTTATTTAAGTAAATTCCCAATTTTATATTTTTGTAAAATTTATTAGAAAAATAAAAAAAAAGCTATGACACAGTTACTGTGCCAAGCATTGTGGTATGTATTGTACAAAAGTAGTTGTATGTGCCTGATTTGTCAAGTTTTACATCAAAGCTTTGTCCGCTTGCAAGTAAACCACTATCAAACTTTCCATCTGGACCAGATTCTGGTGTTCCACTTGTAACGGTGTGAAAGTTTCCGTCAACATTATCAAATGTCAGTGTAGTTCCTGTTTTCACATTGATTCCATTTGGGGAATAGAATGGAGATTCCAAACCCAATATATCAACATGGTTTGCAGCAGTTTTCATAGTTGCAGCAGTCTCACCGCTAGAGTCAGATACTAATACGTTGAATCTTGCAGAAGCATGTCCAAACTGATAGTTTGAGACTGGCAAGCTGTTTAGATCAACATTGACTACATAGTTTCCAGCACTTGGAAATGTTGCAGTGTACGACATTTGTCCTACATGTCCGTGATATGCACCATTCATTGGCATCATTGGATCTCCAGCTTCTGCAGAACTTGACACTTTGTAAGTGCCTTTTCTTACTGAAACTAGTGCATCTGGATGTGTCAACATTTCACCATTTGGCTGAGTTACAGTCAAAAGTAGTGTAGTTGGCTGTCCTGCAATTATTTCATTTGAGGAAGTAGCTAGTTCGACATTTACTGTCGTTCCTTTCTCAGAACCATCTAATACTCGAGTTTGTTTTTGTGGAAGCACATAAACTGGATATTCAAAGGTTCTTGAGCCAAAGTTGTTTTCAGCATCTTTCTCAAATGTCATCGGACTGCCAGAAGTCATAGTATGAGTTCTTGCCATAAGTGGTACATCCATGCCCATCATTTTTGAACCAATTGATGATGATGTGAGAGATACTATGTTTTCTCCACCTATTGGAAATGCGACATTAAAGTCCATTATTCCTACATGAGAATGTCCTGTAGTTGTTTTATACACAACATTACCATGTGGATCTTTGACTACTATTGCCCAATCAACATGCGACAGATTAGCCCCAGAATTGGCATCAGTAACTTTGATTTTTACTGGTGTGAGTTCAGTGGCATAAACTTTGGATGGAACCCCAAATTCTACTTTGATTCCATCGGATACAGTTTGTCCCTGTTGATTTTCTTGTGGGATGTTTGTAGGTGCGGCATATACGTTACTTTCATATGTATTTTCAGATATTATAGCAAATGCGAATAAGGCTATTGTGCCCATTGCAATTGAGGCTGAAAGTAATTTCTTCATTTGAAACTGGTCTCAACTAACATTATTTAAGCAAATTTCCAAATTCAATATTTTTTAATTATCAAATTTGGAATAATTCTTAATACTTGAAATCTATTTGTCAAAACATGAAATATCAATACCCGATATTGGGTGTGATTGGAGTAATTCTAGTTGTAACTGTTTTTTTTGTATCACAGCAAACGATTTTACAAGATACAAATGACGATATAATAAAAAATGTAACACCTGAAACGAATTATGATAAATCAATAGACACAAGTAAAATTCAAACTACTGATGGGATAAAACATATCATTCCATTAGATCAGATCAAAAGTGGCGGACCCCCAAAAGATGGAATTCCGTCAATTGATAATCCTAAATTTGTAAATTCTTTTGATGCAGAATTTGTTTCTGATGACGATTTAGTTATAGGAGTTAACATTAATGGAGAACAAAAAGCATATCCGCTCTTTATCATGGTATGGCATGAAATTGTAAATGACAGTGTTGGTGGAATTCCTGTTGCAGTGACATATTGTCCTTTATGTTTTACAAACCAAGTTTTTGACAGAAATGTTGATGGAAAAATTACCGAATTTGGAACATCAGGCAAATTATACAACAGCAATCTTGTGATGTATGATAGAAATACTGGTTCACAATGGAGTCAGGCTTTAGGAATTGCCATAACTGGAGAGATGACAGGTCATACGTTGAAAAGAATTCCTTTTGATGTTGCAAGATGGTCTGACTGGAAATCACTATATCCAGATACTCTTGTACTAACAACGGATACTGGATTTTTTAGAGCGTATGGTGTTGATCCTTACGGAGATTACTATATTGATTCTCGAATAATTTTTCCTGTAGAAAATAACGATGACAGACTCTTTTTAAAAGAAAAGATTCTAGGCTTTGAAAACGGTGTTTACAAGGCATACAAACTATCTGATGTTGAACAAAAAAAGGTAATCAATGACAATATAGGGGACAAGAAAATTGTCCTAGTCTCTTTGTATCCTGAAATGGCAAGAGCTTTTAACAGAATTATCGATGATAAAGTCTTTGATTTTGAATATTCTGATGGAAAAATAATTGATGTGCAAACAAAGAGCATATGGAATTTTGAAGGAGAATCAATTGAAGGTCAATTAAAGGGAAAGAAACTGCAAAGAGAAGTATATGATCCAGGATTTTGGTTTGAATGGGTTGCATTTCATCCAGATACACTACTTTACCTGGAGAAAAATTGAAACCACTATCAAAAGGAATTGTTATTGGAGTAATTACTATAGTGATATACTTGGGAGTAGTCATTATTACTACTCCCGCACTTGCACCTCTTGATGCAGTGTCTGCAGCATTTCAGATCAATTCTGTCATCATATTTGGAATGGGTGTGGGTGTTGGATTACAAATGTATCTTTCAAGTTATTCAAAGAAATTAGGATGTAAATTAAATATAAAGAAAAAAACATTTGGAGGCAACACTGGTGGAACCGCGTTTACATCATTTTTGTCATTTTTTTCTCTAGTTCCTTTGGGATGTTGTGGTTGGTGGCTCTATGCATTATCTTTACTTCCAAGTATTTTTGGAACAGGGATATCTACAATACTAATTGAATATAATCAACCACTATCATACATGGGACTAGTAATCATATTTGGATTTAGTGGACTGACGGCATACAAACTTAGGTTAGAGCAAAAAACTTTAAAATCTAAAATTATTTAATTTTGAATTCCAGGAAAATTTGGATTTGATCATATGTCTTAGATTAGTTTGAATAAATACTAGCTAAGATATTTTGGAATCTTTTTTATCATATTTGTAATAGATACTCTACCAGGTCCAGTAATTATTATCATCAAACATGCTGCAAGCATTACAAGATCAAACTCCCAACCTGTAAACTGCCCTCCTGCAAATTTGTCTAATCCTTTGATTTTGAATATGGCTCCAAGTAGAATTATTGAAAATATTGCGCCAGTTATTCGTGTAAGCACGCCTGTAATCAAAAATATTCCACCCAAAAACTCTGCAAGCGCAATAGGCATTTGTAATTCTGCGGGTAAACCATTGCTTACAAGCCATTCTTGCCAGATTGGATTGAATTTTTTAATACTGTGAAAGATAAAGATTGCGCCAATTGATGCCCTTATACCCCAATGTGTGATATCATGAAATTTGTTTTCTGCAAATACAAGTTTTGATTGCATGTGAAAAATCACATTTTTAAGTATAAAGACTTTTTTCTAAATTCAAATATTTGGAAATTTTCTTAAATAACATAATTAGAAAATATGAGGAAGTGTTGACAAAACGAATAACTATAATGTTAGATGATGATGTTTGTAAAAAAATTCGTCACATACAGGCAAAGATGATTCAACAGACTAGAGAATCATACAGTTTTTCAAAAGCAATAAATGATGTACTCAAAGAAAAACTCTGAAATTTATTTTTATCTTGTTATCATTTCTGTAACATTTGGGAATTTTTTTTTATACTATTAAGAAAAGTCTTATCATGACAAAACAAAAAACAACAGATAAGAGGAAAGAAAAATGATTGTATCTGAATCTGCAATCATAAATGCACCCCCTGCTAAAATATGGGAAGTTATTCGTTCATTTGACGGTGTTGAACGATATATTCCGATGGTTCTAAAATCCGAAATAAACGGTAACCATGCAGGATGTGAACGAAGATGCAACATACAACTTGGTCCCAATCAAACAGCAAACCTAGTGGAAAGACTAGATTCTATTGATGACAATACAAGGACATTAAAATATTCCATCATTGATGCACCGCCGCCATTTCCAGGTTTGAAAGGAGAAGTAAAAGTATCCGATCATGAAGGAAAGTCAAAGGTTATTTGGTCTGGGGATATGACTAATTCTGACAAAGAAGCATCCATGATGCTTTCAGGCATCTATAAAATGGCATTAGATGGGCTAAAGAAACTAACTGAAGAATAGATTCTTTGGGTCTACATCTTTTTTAATTTGGGTAAAATCATTAATTTAACTAGAACGTATTGATGTGGTGATTCATCAATGTTATTACTGTGAACAAATTTTTAATACAAAAGAAGACTTGATTTATCATCTTGATGATCATTCAGATCATGAAAGAAATATGAAAATTTACAAAAAGAGAAACGAAAATAAAAAATCATAGTAACGGTTCATATCAATTTCATTAAACAAGACAACATTTTACAAACAATTGGAAAAATGCTTTTATCTTTTGGTTAAAAATTGTGCCTAATGAATACAACATTGAAAATCATAGCCTTTTTGGCTATCTTGCCGCTTTTCACTGCAGGCTTGACGCAAAGCTACGACATAGCCTTTGCCGAGAAAGCACAAGGAACACCAACAAAATCATATGGTTCTGCAAGCAAAGGAATTGTTTGTGGCGATAGATTATGCTCTGAAGCTCCTGCAACTCAACCAGTAAAAGAACAAAAGATAGAACAAAAAGCAAAGGAAGCACCAAAGATAGAACAAAAGACAGTAGAAAAACAAATGACTGAAACAACAAAAACAACTATTGATGCAGGCTCTGTTTTAAAACTATCACGTGCAAATGTTCCAGCAAAGATTCCAATGCATCAAGGATTCTATAACGGTGGAGATGTATACTATATCATCACAGATTCCAGTGATAAGACACATGCAGATGTGATTACAAAGAATCAAAAATGGAAAGTAGAGCTAGCTCCATTGCTAAAGAATGCCCCTGCAAAAGCACTCTCAAAGACATACATGTTTACAAATGGAATTAATGGTGGCGGAGTCCACGGATATCAGGGGGAAGTCTTTACCAGTACTCCTGCACAATCAGAGATATACAGTGCACTCACATCACATGTTCATGTAACATGGAAAGACGGTGCAGCACCAAGAGTATTGAATTCTGAAAAAGCAATACTAGATGCAGAGAAAAAAGGAGAGATATCTTTGAGTCCATTAGAGGTTGTCTTAAACATGCCACAAATAGTTTGGCCAGAAGGACAAATGAAGGTAAAGAAAGACAAAACTCTAGCTGACGATACACCATATGGCGATGCACAAGTTCTTGAAATCGACACCAAAGGAAAAACTGTGACATTTGTTGCACACAGAGGTTGGGGTCCAGACGGAAGAACCATCTACTATATCGTAACTGATGCGACACCTTCAGGTCCAGCCGAGATGATGGGAGTAACTAGCGCACCGACTTCTGCAAGTCTGATTGCAAACTCTGCCGCAGTTGATCTGTACCAATTCATGAATGGAATCAAAGGCTCAGGCCCAATGGGATTCCAAGCAGGAATCGCAGCTGGCGCACAAGGTGATGCAAACTATTCCCCAATGTGGAGAATCAATGTGATTGGATGGAAAGATGCAAGCAATGCAGCAGTGCTAGAAACAATGTCAGACATCGCTGCCTATCAAAAAGCAGGTTTGATTGACGTGAGCTTGGCAAGACCAATGGATAGTGATCACATAGTAAACTGCCCTTTCATTGATCCCTTTCAATAGGGATTAATCTTTTTTATTTTTTATTACAAAAATCATTTGTTTTCAATTCAAAATTATATTAAAATTTCTTTTAAGACAACATATGATACAATACAATTTTTCTGTTACAGATTAAATATCTTACAGTATCATCATCCATATTCTTAACTCTCATGGTTTGCTACAAATTAACATAAAATGATCATATAGAGTCAATTAACAAGAGTCATGAAAAAACAATATTTGGAATAAAGTTGATATATTTTGCATATGATGAATAGCAATGAAAGATAAAAATAAAAAACAATTTTGCGGATATTGTCCAGAAGATACATGCTTGATTGATTGTAAAATATGCAACCCAAAAACATCCAAATGTAACTGCTAAATGAAAAATAGGCAATTTACGTAGTATTATGATTAATACTAAATTCGCATATATTGAGCTCTTTTCTCAAGAAATTAGATATTTGTTGATAAAAATAGGCATAAAATAAATTGAATTTGGAATCAATTTGGGAATTTAGTTATATGTCATTTTCACCATAGTATTTCTATGTTACGAATGAAACATACTAAAGATGATCTCAAGCCATTTTTTGAAGAGATGGATAATGAATTTGAAACACTTGAAAACGTGATTAGAAATGCATTGGAGATAATCGATGTTTATGAAAAGCAAGTTGAATCATCTGGACAAAAATAACTTTTAAAATTAAAAGTTATAGAAAAAATATCATATTATTGATAAATAAGCAATTGCATATTCTTTTAACAGATAATATTTTTTTATGATTATAATTTGGAAATAATCTTTTAACGCTTTGTCCAATTATTGTTGTAGATAGATCAAATGAAATTCAACTTTAAAAATAAATCAATAGCACTAAAAGGAGATAAGCAATGAACACTAACCATATAAGTCCAATAGTAAATTTTTCACTAAGAAAAGAAGTGTTTTTTGTAGCGATTGGTTCTATTGTTGGTGCATTTACAATGCATCTGCCCATAATATTTTCAGATTTATTTGGGAATTCATCTTATAACGTATGGTTACTAGTCGCAGCTAAGATTGTAAATTCTTCACAGCCTGAGATAGGTTTAGCATTACACTTTTTTGTTGCAACTATTATTGGAATGATAACTGGAATATTTTTACATAGGGTATTACGATTTAATATTTCTATAATTTCTAAAGGTTTAGCATATGGGATTATTTCAGGAATAGTAGTTTTTGTAGTATTTGCAATTCCTGTAACTCAGATATTTTTAGCTCCTAACACCATTGAAATATTATCGGAGATTAATCCAGAAATGAGTTCTAATCAGATTGCTCAAGAGGTAAAACTTGGCTTGCTAAATCAGATGCTAAATTCGTTGTTTATGCATATTATATGGGGCATAACTTTAGGCATAATCAGTTCGTTATTAACAAGAAAAATTGGTGCAAACTACTTGTGCCACATATGTAATATTGAATTTTCAAACATCAAAACATATGAGCATCACAAAGAAAATGTTCATGTAAATCCATCTCCCAATCTAAAAAAGATTTTGATCTTAGGGGGAGGGTATGCAGGGGTAGGAGTATTAAATAAAATTCAAAAAATATTTGAAAACAACGTTGACGTAAGTATTGATCTCGTAAGTGAATCGAATTTTTTCTTACACACTCCAATGTTACCAGAAATGGCTACAGGAACTATTGAACCAAGACACATTGCAACACCGATAAGAAAATTCTGCAAGAGAGCACAATTTCATCAAGCAAAGGTAGTAAATATTTCACTTGATTCAAAACAAATCACCATACAAAGAATCTATGATGAATCTCAAAGAATTATTCCATATGATTATTTGGTTTTAGCAATGGGAGGTAAAATAAATTTTTTTGGAAACTCTAACATTGAAAAAAATTCATTTACGATAAAGAGTTTAGACGATGCAATAAAAATTAGAAATCATATAATTAGTATGCTAGAAGATGCAGATCAAGAAACAGATCCTAGTTTACAGCAAAAATTAATGACGTTTGTTGTTGTAGGTGGTGGTTTTTCTGGAGTAGAAACTGTAGGAGAAATTAACGATTTTGTCAGAGAATCGGCTAGAAAATTTTATCGAAATATCAAACATGACAACATCAGAATAATTCTAGTATCTGCAGGCGATAAGATTTTGCCTGAAATTGGAAATCTCGGAGAATATGCCAAACAAACCTTGCAAAAAGCAGGAGTTACATTCCACATAAACACTAGATTGAATGATATTTCAAATGATATTGCAACTTTGAATAACGGGGAAAAAATTTCCACGCTTACAGTAATTTGGGCTGGTGGAAATACGGTTGAAGAAGTTATTCAAAAATTAAATGCCAAGCATCACCCGTCGGGTAGATTAGTTGTAAATTATCAACTTAAACTCGAAGACAATCCTGAAGTTTTTGCACTAGGGGATTGTGCATTCTCAGTAGATCCTAGAAGTAAGACACCTTATCCCCCAACTGCACAACATGCAATAAGGCAAGTAAAAACAGTTGTAAAAAATCTGGAAAATAAAATAAACGGAGTAGATGCACAGTATGATTTTATCTACGACACAAAAGGGTCTATGGCTAAAATTGGCAAAAAAGATGGAGTTGCTTTACTAATGGGACATGAGTTTAAGGGAATTATTGCATGGTTTATTTGGAAGCAATATTATCTTTCCACGCTACCCACAACTGAGAAAAAAATTAGGGTAGGTCTTGATTGGTTTGTTGATTTGTTTTTTCCAAGAGATATTACTAGATTATCAAGTGTTTTTGATCAAAAAAGGATAACACGTAAAAATTAGTTTTATAAACCAAGATTAAGAGTAATTGTTATTGCCTTTTGATCCCTTGTGTAAAAATATAATTTTCAAAGATGTCGAAAATTATGAAGATATTAAGGTGGATAAACATCATTATGAGTTATTTTCATCTGTATTTACAGGAATGCGTGGAAAGTATACTCGAATGAGAATAATTTGTGCAATTACTGAAAACCCAATGAATACACTGAATCTTTCAGAAAAATTAGGGCTGGATTACAAAACAATAAAACACAATATAGATATTTTGGAAAAAAATAATTTGATAATGCGAAGAGGTACTGGATATAGTGATATGTTTTTTCCAACGGATCTCATAACTGCCAATTTACCTACGTTATATGCAGTAATTAGAAAAATAGAAACAAAATTTGATAAACCTGGAAAAAAATATATCGATTAATTATATTCTATTAAAAAAAGCAAATAATCAATTTGGAGATTTTCTTAAATATATTTAAAAACTAGAAAAAATTATTGGCGCAGATATGTAAGGGGTTATGTATTAGACTAAAGTCTTCATCCCATACGGACTATGTTAGATTTAGATATAAAGTAGGACAAAAATTTTGTTCTTGTTGTGCATTATTTTTCCACACTAAAGAATTCACATGTGAATGTTGTAAAACTAGACTTCGCTCAAAACCCAAGAGTAAAAATTAGAATTTTTAATGAGAGTAATTCAAAATAAGTTTCAGTATCATTAATTTTAATGATTAAAAATTATCTTTAAATTTGGAGATTTCTTAAAATAGTTTTTATGATTTGAAAATGTATGAAATACGCAGTATATTGTCCAGAGTGTTTTAAACGTGGATTCAAATCAGAATTAAAATATGATAATTCAAAAACAATATGTGTTCAATGCGGTTGGAAATCACAGTAGTTATTCGGTAAATCAAATTAATTTTAAAATATTATTTATAGAATAATCGGCTAAATTCGTCTATAACTTTTGAAGCATCTTCTTACTTGAAAAGATATGACTTTATTCTATGAAAATAGATTTGGAATAAATGATAAATATTTCAAAACAAACTAAATCATAATTATTCATGCCACAAACTAAACCAATCGTAAGTATTGAAAATGTGGTGGCATCAGCTACCATTGACCAAGATTTGGATTTAGATGACATTCAGAAAAAATTTCCAAAAGTAGAGTATAATCCAGAACAGTTTCCAGGTGCTGTCTTTAGACTTTCAAAACCAAGAACAGCTACTCTGCTATTTAGAACCGGAAAGATGGTTTGTACTGGTTCAAAATCTGAAGAAATGGCAAAAAATGCGGTAAAAGATGTAGTTGAAGCCCTCAGAAAAGGAAAGATCAAGATAAAAAATGAAGCTATAGTAACCATACAAAATATTGTATCTGCCATAAATCTGGGAGGAAGAATTCATCTTGAAAATCTGGCTAGGATACTACCAAGAAGCATGTATGAGCCTGAACAGTTTCCAGGAGTAATTCATAGAATGATAGATCCAAAGGTCGTCATACTTATTTTTTCATCAGGCAAGTTGGTTTGTACAGGAGCAAAGACAGCACAGGATGTATATCGTGCAATAAATTCATTGCATGCAACACTAGAAGAAAAAAACTTGATGAGGTATGAATAGTATTCATATCAAAATAGATTAGGCTAACTACCTTACTCTAATTCCACAGTAACGAGGTTCCAAGTACGGTTTGAGTTCATGATAACAGATTGGACATTCAATTATTTTATGATCGTTAATGTTTTGATGTAAACACTTGTACTCAGAATTTTTATTATTTTCAGAAGTTATTGATTTCAATTTTTACCAATTCTCCTTTCTGATTCAAGTATTGGTATGTCATTGGCACTCATGTCACGACGATGCATTAAACCAACATCATCAAATTCCCATTGCTCATTCCCATGAGTTCTATACCATTGACCAGTATCAGCATCTTGCCACTCATACTCAAATCTGACTGAAATTCGATTCTCAGTAAATGCCCATAGTTCTTTTTCTAGTTGATAATCTAGCTCTTTTTCCCATTTTCTTTTTAAAAATTCAATGATGGATTCTCTTCCTTTGAAAAACGCAGTCCTGTTTCGCCATTGTGAGTCAATAGAATATCCTTGAGCTACTTTTTCTGGATCTTTGGTGTTCCATGCATCTTGTGCATTCTGTACTTTTTGTAGTGCAGATTCTTTTGTAAATGGAGGCTTAATCATATAATCACATTAATTTCGTCCAGACATAACCCCTCCATCAACATCCCAGATTGCACCTGTAATCCAGCTTGCCTTGTCTGATAATAGATAGTCAACTACATTTGCAACATCTTGTGGTGTTCCAATTCTTCCAATTGGATGAAACTTGTTAAAGGATGACAAAACTTCTTCAACTTTTTCGGGCTCTATGAAGTGATGATATATTGGAGTAATGACTACTGCGGGCGATACTGCATTTACTCGAATATTGTATTCTGCAAGCTCCATAGCAAGATGCTGTGTTAGCGAATGAAGTCCAGATTTTGCCATTGAGTATGCAGATGATGGTGTGGCCTTGATTGCTTGTTTGCCCCACATAGAGCCAATATTGACAATGGATCCTCCATTATTTTTCTTCATGTTTTGAGCTATTGCCTGAGTGATAAAGAAAATACTCTTGTTCAATTCAAGATAATTATCATAATCTTGCTTGTTGTGTTCAAGGAATGGTTTTGGGTTAAATGTACCTGCTGCATTAATCAAATAATCAATTTTTTGGGCATTATTTTGTATTTTTTTAATAAACTCATCTACTTGTTTTTGATCATATAGGTTTACATTTTCAGTACTAACTTTGCCATATGATTCAAGATCTTTTTTTGCCTTCTCTAGTTTTATTTGATTTTTTGCAATAAGTATAACTTCAATTCCTTTTTGCAAGAGAATCTTTGCAGTCTCTTTTCCTATTCCACTAGACCCTCCTAGTATTATTGCATTCATTTTACATAACTCCTTAGAACAAGTCCAATTGCTGTGCCAAAGACAATATGTCTTGACAAAGTCATTAATGCTACTTCAGGGGCAATATTTACTCCTGCAATTCCTGCTCCTAGTATTGGTAGCATTACAAACCAAACTGCAATGATGTTCTCAATTATGGAAAATATAATTGCATATACTACTATTGGTAATTTTATTATTTTCTTGGAAATTGGTAATGCAATATAACCAAACAATAATGCCAAACCAATTCCATTTGCAAAGTGTATTACATGTCCAACTGTTTGAGTGTACTCTGATTCACCTACTGCTAGACTTCCCAATAGTCCTACAATATCAAGTGGAACTCCAGTAATTGCAATGTCTACATACATAGCCACATCAAATGCAATTGTTCCAAAAATTCCTGCAATGATGACTAGCACAAATTTTGAGCCTTGTGTTTTTTGTTGTGAAGTTATTTCTTTCATGCTATTATATAATCAAAATTGATAATATTGACGCTGGAAGAGAAATTAACTTGAAATTTCCAACTTGGTAGTGATTTTACCCTTATTCAGATATAATTATCTAATTTATTTCCGAATTGGAAATCCATAAAAAACAGCATAACCCATACACTCCATGACAGATGAGATTGACAAAATTATATTATCACATCTAGGCAAAAATGCTCGCATATCCTCACAAGATATTGCAACAAATTTACAAGATTTGGGCTATACAATTACTGATAGAGCAATCAGACAGAGATTAGCAAGACTAGAAAAAAATGATGTCATATTAGGATACTCTGCAATTCTAAACCCAAATGTGATTTCAGAAAAGATTAATCGGACTGTACTTTTAAAATTTAAACTTAGTAAAAAAACCGAAGACCTAACCAAATTACTAATTAAATATGTAGAAGAATCAAATTTTTGTATTTTTTCTTGCAAACTAAGTGGAGATTTTGATTGGATATGTCATTTTGTGTTTGATTCAATTGAGCAGTATGACTTGGAATCAAACAATTTCCTTAATAGATTTAGTGATTTAATTTCTGATGTCCGTTCTTATGATTCAAAGACTATCAAGTCATCTCCATACATGATTTATGGAGAATCTGAAGGAAAAGAAAAGAAAGCACAAGTATACGATATTTTAAAATCTCTGAAAAAATATGACAACATAAATGACAGATTACAGGCAATTACAGATAGTCTTGTAAAATATTTTGATGCGCATTTTGCAAGATTATGGTTTGTGGATAAAGAGGAAAAAAATTTGATTCTAAAGTTTAGTGCAGGAAAATACAAAAACATTGATGGAGAGTTTTCTAAAATTTCAATAGATTCGTTGAAAATTGGTCCTGCAGTCAAAACAAAAAAACCAGTTGTAACAAATGACGTTGTAAATGATCCAAGAATAAGACATCATGATTGGGCTAAAAATGAAAAGCTGAAATCATTTGCAGCGTATCCTCTAATTTACAAGAAAAAATCAATTGCAGTTTTGGCAATGTTTAGCAAAAAGAAACTTACGCATGTAGATTTTGAGATTTTAGGCATATTTTGTGATCAATTATCCAAAGAACTTGCAGGATTCTTTGAAGCAAAGGATTTCTTGTCTGAATAAAAAAAAAAGAAAGGCCAAATGGCCAATCTATTGTATTGAATTTACAAACTCCCTCATTTGTTTTGCAACAAACTCGAGGTCTTCTTCCAGTACAAAGTGACCTGTGTTTAGAGTGTATTTTTCTACATTGTCTAAATCACGTTCGTACTGGTGTGCACCAATTTCAGGGAAGATGTAGTCATTTGCACCCCACACAATTAATGCTGGAGGTTGGTGTTCTCTGAAGGACTCTTGCCATTTAGGATACAATGGGATGTTTGTTCTGTAGTCATATGCCATTGCAAGCTGAATTGCAACATTACCTGGTCTGTCTAATCCCGCTTGATCAGTTATCCAATTTGAGGGATCAATTTTACTTGGATTTCGCGTTCCATGTGTGTACTGAAACTTTGTAGTATCCAGTGCTACCAAATAATGTAATTTGGATTCATTTTCAGGAGTTGGATCATTCCACCAAACTTTCCAGTCATCCCAAAACTCTTGAAGACCTTCATCATACGCATTTGCGTTTTGTATGACAAATCCTTGAATCTTTTCTGGATTGTTTTCAAAAAGTCTGAATCCAATTGGCCCACCATAGTCCATCATGTAAATGGTGTACTGTTTTAGTCCAAGTTTGTCTGTCAGCTTTTCTATGATCTTGGTCTGATGATCAAATGTGTATTCAAACTCATCTACTGGAGGCATTGAGCTTCTTCCATAACCTATCATGTCAGGTGCTATTACATGAAACTCGTCTGCTAATGCTGGCACGAGATTTCTAAACATGTGTGATGACGTAGGAAATCCGTGCAACAGTAGGATTGTCGGTGCATCAGAAGGTCCTGCTTCTAAATAAAATACATCTAGACCTTCTATACGCATTGTTTTTTGTTGTACTTTAATTGGTTGAACTTCTGAGCATAAAATATCTCCACAGACAACATGTTGTGTGGCTGCCCCGTATTTTTGATTAGGAGTTCCTTGAGATTTTATTGCCCAAACATCATCAATTAAAGCAGGTGAGAGTGCCATTGTCAATGACAATATTGCAACCAAACCCACGAATGTTGATTTTTGTTTCATGAATTAACATTATAAAAAAACGATAATATTGGCTATGGAAATGAAATTAGCTTAGAATTTCCGATTCGGTAGTACTTTTAGTCTAAATCTGGTCTAAAAATCTATATTATTTCCAAATTGGAAAATTAATTTTTAGTTTATTTTCAAAGTTCAAATCTTAAATGGCTTGAATCATCCAGAAGGCGATATTATGTGTGGTAGATTCAAAGATTTAACAAAATTAGAGTGTAAATAAAAAATAAATCATTAAAAAAATAAGACATCCAAATACGGTAGTGCATATACATTAAAATGATAAAAAAATTTGAACCTTGTTTTAGAAGTTGATAATTAAACTATGAACAGATCTTCATTTACTAATTCACATGTGTGATATTTTGGAAGTGTCTTTTTCCCACATTTCATGCAAATCTCTTGAAATATCATGTGACAGCCAAGACATTTTAGATGATCATATAATGAATTGCCACATCTTCGGCAACTTTCGTCAGGCATATCATGTGTTTTGTATAATTTAACAAAAACAGATAGTAAATAGAATAAATAAAGTACGGTATTCTAGGATATTATCATAAATCTATGTGATTTATGATTGAGAATAATGTTTACGATATTTTAATTTTTTAAATTACGTGATGATGGTTTGTCCAAAAAAATGTCTGGTATGCACTGCTTTACTTTGTGCATATCAAAAGTTTTGAAGAAGAACACAAAACTCCATTTGGAGTCAGCCAGATTTTTATTTATAATATGTTTAGAAAAAATCAAGAGTAATTCTATTTCCAATATATTTTACAATATCATTAAACAATGGGTTTTAGTAATTGAAATTTTTGAAATTGCGGTTTAAATTCACCAGTTATTGTAATAAATCCACAATTAGAACATTTTCTACCATCAAAAGTTTTTTTCTCTGCAAGTCTATAGTTTTTTGTTCTTCTTTGTGTACATCCAGTAGGGCAATTTCGTAGTTTTGTTTTGAATTGAGTAGGTAATTTTACTTGTTTCACAAAGTATTGTTTAATTTTTTGTTAAGAAGTAAGTGGTAATGGTGTAATTACCTAGTATTGCGATACGGTAGAATATCTTTCAAACCCAGATTCATATATTGCTGAATTCATCAATAGTGAACGAATATTTTTTTCAATATCCACGAAAGGAATTCCCATATTGTCTGAAATTTCTAGGGCGGATTGATCGGGATTATCTCTCAAATATGTCCAAATACGCCTTTCAGTGATTGACATAGTTGCAGATGCTGGGATCTCATCATATCCCCACAATTCTTGAATTTCCATAACGTTTTCCAAGTTCTTAATGTAAATTTGAGATGCATTTTCTATCTCATCTGTAGATAATGTATCTAGGGAATTAGAACGACCTATAGATATGGCGAGATTATGAATTGAAAGTGGTTTACCCTTATGCCCAAGATCTAGAAATTGCTCATTTCCTGTTCTTTTTGAAAACGCATCATAGTCATTTGCAAGTTTTGTGATTTTATTTCTATTATGTAAAATACCATGATTAAAAACATCAAGTGAAACAGTTGGTGCTGACAATCTTGTAGCTAAAATAAATTTAGAAATAGATAGATCCACATCATACGATACACGAGTTCTTTCCACATGTTCTTCCAATACAATTGGGTAATCAGACTTTACCATTCCCCTTGCATCAAAATTAAATGGCCCCATGGTATTTTGAAGTAAAGTAATAGAACATTCATCTGTGTTTTGTGGAATTCTGTCTAATTTTGCATCTACTTTTTTTGGAATGTTTTCTATATTTGCTACATTGTTATCCCAACCAAATTTTGGTAAATTTGCTTTAATTCCTAATTCAGGTACTGGAAAAGAAAGAGACTTGTTTTTAGTAAAATCTGCTGGGATAAATCTGTTCAAATCTCTTAGAAACATATCCAAAGCATTTTTCTTTGAATAACTTGCAAATGTCAACGTGAATCCTCCTGTTCTCTCAGTCATTGTTGTAGGAGAACTAACAAAACTTTGAGATATCAACGCTTTTGTGGTACCTCGAATATTTCGCCATTTTTCAAATAAAATATCAACAAAATCTTTTGTAGATATGTCAGGTTTTATTTTTCCAAAATCCTGCTTTGTTTTGACAATATCTGATACTACCAGAACTTTCTCAAGTTTCTTTTTGAGTATATCCACTTTCCAATTTCCACGTATAGTCGAATATTGATTTAGATCAGGATAATTTAGTCCATCTTCTACTTTACAAATTATCCTTCCATTTGGTGTAGTTGTTGTAGGCAATAGGAGAAAATATGGTGGTCTACACCAAGCAACATATCCTGTGATTTCAACATGTTCTTGTTTTCTGGCTTCAGCAAAATGTTGCATCTGGTCTAACTCATATTTTGTAAATTCAATGCCATGTTCTCTTTCAAAAAATCTTACTGTAGAATACTGATACTTTGGTCTAGGGGCAGGTAAAAATGACATCATTATAAATACTCGTCTTCATCTTTAATGACTTCCTCCTCCTCTTGAATAATCATTTCACCATAAGGGGAACGTTGAATATTTTGTAAAGAGTCAGTTAGTTTTCTTTGAGATTTTATAATTTCAATCAAAGTTGCAGTATCAAGTTCTTCTAATTGTAAATAATGTAATTCTAACAAGTCCAAGTTCTCAAAATCTTTTTCATCCATAATTCTAATCCATTTTTTATCATAAGTTCCTGATGTAATGGATCGATCAATTCTATTCACTATTTTGTTAGATCAATTGATCCTATTAATTTCGATTTATTAGTGGGAATTAGACCAGAAGATCACATGTTATCAACAGGCATGTAGGTGGAAAAATATCACCCAACAAAGACTTCAAGAAAACAATATAATTCAGTAATTTAAGAAAAAATATTGAAGGAATCAGTATTTTCACCAGATATTTTTCAAGAACTAGCATATGTAATTCAAGATATTCCGATAGTAGGCTTTAAAGTTCAAACCATGCATAATGCATCTATACTTGATTCTGAATTTGGAATTTCTAAAGATGAAAGTATAGAATTTTTGAAAAAAATTGGATACGATACAGATAGTATTAGCGTAAGAAAACTAGTGCAGTTATTTACAAAGCTTTTGATGGATGATAGATGGGGCTATCTCATCATAGAGCAAATTTATACAAAGTTAAGGAAGATAAATCCATCATATCCAATAGAATACCTGCTTTTTGATTATTGTTTAGCTGAGTTAAATGAAGATTATACAGATGCCCTGCTGTATCTAGCCCATGCTTATCACATACTTGATTTAGACAATTCATTTTACTTATTGTTAGGTACGCTTGCAAAAGAAGAACTTGCAAAAGATAACGATGTTAAAGAATTTGTGACTGCTCTAGCAAGATTGAGTATGCCAGTTAGTGCATCAAGCCATAAGGAACTATTTGGTGAGACATACGTAAAACGGTTTGATATTTTGGATGATATGTGGCAGAAATTAGGAAAAAAGTATTAGATACAAAAAAGTGCAAAATAAGACATCATTTATGCGTAAAATCGTGTCCTAAATTCCTCCATGCATGACTCAAATATTTTTTGTTCATAGGTTTCATTTTATATCCATCTATGATAACAGTCAGTACATTCCCATTTAGGATCATTACTAGTTACATTACATCCGCCCAAAACAATTTCTTTCCTGTCTAATTCTTCTTCAAGTGATCCCATATCCGCGGGAAGTCCCCCCCCCCCTCTTTAGGAACAAAAACCTGCGTCTGACTAACGTAATGATTGAAGTTAGTTTGTTGAGGATTTCTTAATAGGTTCTACTAAATTACGATAGTATGAAGAATGAAGATCGAAGCTTTGGTGCACAACTAGGACTAATTGCTCTAATCCTTACGATGGGAGTTGCTTCAATGATGAATGCAGGAAATACTCGAACACATTTGGATATGTTTGAATGGACTCAGAATATGACAGATCTTGACCCTAAAATTATAGAAGATTTTCAAAAGAAAGAAAAAATTATTACTGATGAATTATGGTTTGCAACTCTCTTTATTGGAGGAGGAACAATATGGTTGGCAAAAATAGCTTGGAAATATAGTAAGAAATCTGATGATGTAAAAAATCCAGAATAATACATTTTGATCAACACGATTTTGTAAAAACTAAGATGAACTCAAAGCAAGGTCATCAAGTTCTTGATTAATTTGGTTTTTTGTTTTTCCTTTATCGTATTCATCAATGAATCGTAAGAGGCATTTTTGAACAATAGGAATCAAATATGTTTTGTATGTATGATATTCCCCATATCTATCGAGTGTCAAATCGCCACCATGAACAAGTTTGCTTCTTGCATTGTATGCCTCTTTTATTTTTTCAAAAATTTCTTTTCTTTCTTCATAAGTTTCTCCACAAAAATTACTTGTTCTTTGTCTGATCTTGAATGTAATTTCACCTGTACCGTCATTAAACATAGCTTCTAGAATAATAACAAGATCAAGAAAATCTTTTAGATGATCTTCTTCCTCCATTGCTCTTTGATATAGAAGTAATGCTATGATTAATGGACTCATAGAAAATTCTCTTGTCTGATTCTTCATGATTTTGTCAAAAAGAGGTAAAGTTGCAGACATGCATTCAAACGATTCATCATTAGTCATCTTGTTTCTTCTACTTTCAGTACCTGGTCTAATTGAACCCATGTGACCAAAAGTCTCTGCAACATCTTTTTGAAAATCAATCCTTTCAACTGCACTTGAAAAGAATTTAGAAATTTTTGGCATTTGTTTTTTAGGATTTGCTAAATGATAACATGCAAAAAAAATCAAAATAGGCCACAATCCTTTTGCATCTTCTTCGCTCCAGATCTTAGCGAAATCTTCTATTGGTTGACCATCATACACGTCATTTATTTTTTCAAAAAGGGTATGACCAAAACTGATATTTTCAGGATGCATTTTATGACGCCCAAAAAATACTTTGTCTTTCCAATTGACAATTCTTTCATCAAGATTAATGCCATCAATCATGAAAGAACGAATTTGATATGTCATGTATGAGTTATGTTGAAGAAGTATTTATGAAAATTATTATGAATTCATATTTTTCCAACATCAAATAGTGGTAACGGAAACGGTGATGAAATGTTGTGTTCTTTTAATCTCACATCAGTCAATCTACCATGCCATAATCTTCCCCTGTCTCCATTGATATTCAGTTGTTTAGAAGACGTGTAAAACGAACCAATGTTTTCTAATGTCCCCTTGTTTAGATTCTCCTTTAGTGTCCCGATCCGTAGTTTCTCAAATGAATACTTGATTCGTCCTTTGTAATCAATGATTGTTTCTTTGTGGTTAATTGATTCATCTCCAATGGAACCAATACCTCGAGACCTTTCCCATACATCATTTTTAGAATAAAATCCACTTTGTAATGCATAGATAGACCCTTCAATGAATGAAAAATGAAAACTATGGATAATTAGTTGTGATTAAAATGACGGAAAAACACAACCATGGATTAATTTTGTATGGCTTATTTTTTTTAACTATTTTTCTGAATCAGTAACTACTCTTGGTCTGGAACTCAGTCGTTAACTTGAGTCATCACATAGATTCGTCCTGTTTTTTCATCCAAAAAATATCCGACATTTTCTCCAACTTGCGCCTCAAGGTGTTTTATGACTTCATCAGGTAATGTGATCTGATGTCTTGGAGTTATCTTACTTGAACCTATAATCTTAAACATTGTACTGATAAGAAAAATAAGCTTCAAATGTATAGTCATGAAAAGTATGAATATTCATATTTATATGATGATATTGAACCTAAACGGTATTGAAAAAAATTCTATTTTTATTTGCACTAGTGATTTTAGCGGGCATACTTACTCCTGCATTTGCACAATACACGGGAAATGCAGGTAGTCAGACAGAAGGTACGCTAGAAGAGGCATTAGAAAAACAAAGAAACAAAACTATTCCATCTTGGATAAAAAACAATGCAGACTGGTGGTCAAGAGATCTTATCACTGATGATGATTTTGTAAAAGCATTAGGATTTCTTGTTCACAAAAAAATAATAGAGATAGATGGTGAATTATCTTCTAAAACAGAACAAGAAATTCCATCTTGGATTAAAAACAATGCAGAGTGGTGGGCAGACGGCTCAATTGATGATGATTCCTTTATTCAAGGTGTTGAATTTATGGCAAAAAACGGAATTATTGGAAATGATATTCCTCAACAATATGACATTTCATCTCTAATGGACATGACCAAACAATCTGATGAACAGGGATTAAAAATTACTTGGAAAAATACTGATTCTAAAACTCATACTGTTACTTCAGGTAGTCCCGAAAATGAACTTGATAACCGATTTGACAGTTACTTGTTTTCATCTGGAAAAACTTTTAGTTTTTATATTCAGGATGTAGGAAGTTTTAATTATTTTTGTATGGTTCATCCTTGGGAGTATGGTACAGTAACAGTGACTGAAGAGGATTTGATGCTGTATCATAATAAATTAAAAGCAGAAAAAGAATCCAAAGAAAAAGAAGAATTAATGAATAAAGAAATTCAACAAATTACAAGTAAATTCTATTCCTCATTAGATCTAACTAGTCTACTTGAGCCTACACCAAAAGATATTGAAAGAGCACGTGAATATCTTGGTGAAGAAAATTATGAAAAACTACAAAGCATTTCTAATAAAATAAACTCTAATTCAATATCTCAAACTGCATTGATGGGATATGGTGCATCTGGCTTGACTGTAGAGGAAGAACTGTTTTTGGTTGAGGCAGGACAAAGTTGGATTGACTATTTGAAAATTCTTTTAAATGAAAAAATAAAACAAATCGATAGTTCCTATGATACAGCAGTTAAGGAATTAAATGAACTTGATATTTCAGAAGAAGAAAAAACAAAACATTTGAAGACTATTGATAGCCAGAAACTCATATTTCAAACTGGCACCATCCAAGGAATGATGACCTCTTTTGCTACGTATGAAGAACAGCTAGAAAAAAAGAAAAAGGAACTAGAGATAAAACAGGAAATTATTTCAGGAACTAGTTTGGATGCCTCCAACTGTGGTGAAGGAACTGTTTTAAAAAATGGAGTGTGTATAGTTGATAAAACCAAATTTCAAAGCAAAGAATCTGAAAAAGGCGGTGGATGCCTAATTGCTACTGCCACATATGGTAGTGAACTAGCCCCACAGGTGCAACGGTTACGGGAGCTAAGAGATAATTCTCTACTACAAACAGCCTCGGGAACGTCATTTATGGCTGGATTCAATGATTTCTACTACTCTTTTTCCCCGCAAATAGCGGATTGGGAAAGGGAAAGTCCAGTATTCAAAGAGGTGGTTAAAATAACAATTACTCCAATGATTAGTTCGTTATCCATTCTAAATCATGTTGATATGGATTCAGAAGTTTCAGTGTTAGGTTATGGAATTAGTTTGATCTTACTTAATGTAGGAATGTATTTTGTAGCTCCTGCCGTTATAATTGTTGGAATTAGAAAGAAATTCTAATTATTACAGTATAAAATGATTCTTAGTTTTTCTCATCTACAGACAATCAGATATTGTATTTTCATCTTAGAAATGAATTCCTTCTATGGCATCGCCTCTATTAGACTTGCATACAGGACAATTCTTTTCAGTCCTGTTACTTGTCTTTGAATAAACACAGCCACAATCCACACAAGACTTGATATCTGAACGAAAAACTACCATGAAATGATTATGTCATTCCAAGTAATATGCATTTTTTAGTTTCATTGTCTGTATTATTAAAACAATAATTGGATAGTTTTTTCATATTTTTAGGCTTTATCCGCTTATACCCAAAAAAAATATCAAAAAATGTGCCAATATGTATGAACAACATAATGAGAATTTTGTCATAATTTATCATTTGTATACTCGTTTATTGAGATAATCTACATCACGTCTAATCGTTCTTAAACTAACACCAACTAGATGTGCTATTTGGTATTGCTTCACATTGCAATGAAACATCAATCCATACACTGCACCTAATCGAATATCTCTCATTGCTGTGCCTTTACTGAGTGATATACACGTATTTTTGTATCTGGTTTCCAAGTACTCTATAGGAGTTTTCCAAATAACTTGTAAGTAATTTAGAAAGTATTCCCTGAAATGAGGCACTTCGTCTAATGTTGCATATTGAACTTGGTTTGTTTTAAGATATTTTATTAGTATTTGATTTAGCGAACTCATACCTGTTCTTCCCGCCACTTCTCACAATTACAAACATGTTCAACAAGTGATTTGAGCCAGTCAGATTGGAGTTCATTTGGTTTATTCAGTTTTACAAGTTTTAGAATGGTGTCTTGGTCAATCTCCGCAAAGAGTCTGTGTTTATTGTCTTCCATCATATGTAATTAACCACAAGTAATTAAAAAGCATATTTTTAGTTCTTTTTAGGATTTAAGATATTGAGGGTATTGAGGACGATTCTTTATTCTCAAGCATACTCTGTAGCTGTTTTATCTCCAAATCCTTTCTAACACTATCAGCTTTGATGTCTGCTAATTGTGACATTATGTTTGTGAGTGCCATCATATCTAGTCTAGATTTCTGTTGTTCTTCTTCCAGTTTCTTTACTCGTTCATCTTGGTCAACTATTACAACAGATTCATAGATCATTAGTTTTGGGGCACAACGCTTCATCATTTCAGGTATTTTGTCATTTCTTCGAATGTATTGTCCAAGATATTTTGTGTGTCCAGCATACCCATGTGCAAATTCCTCACCATGCACATCTGCAATTTGAGTAATAGCGAAAGCCCGAAGTGAATGGATGTTCTTTTTGTGGCGCCCATTGTGAGAATATTTTTCAAGAAACACACCGCCGATTTTTTCACGATAGAAAGTCATCATCAGAGTTTCATTGCTTACAGATTTTAGATGGTCTTTGTTTGTTGCAAATATTTTTTTGCCAACTGGTGTGTTCTTGATTTTATTAATTAGCATTGGAACCGTTTCTGGTGTGATGTGAACTGTTCTTGCAGTGCCTGTTTTTGTTGTCTCCGCTCTAATGTTAATTGAAATCGGATCTGTTGTAAGATCAATGTCTTCTTTGTACAGATGAAGTGCCTCCCCAACTCGCATCGCAGTATCTTTTAGAACCATGTAGAGTAATTTTTTTTCAGGGCTGGCGGTATCGCATAATAATCGAATTTCATCGTGTGTGAATGGTTCTGGATCATGGTTAATCCTTTTTTGTTGTCTAACTCTTTTTTTAAAACGTCGGTCATTGATCTCTATCCCGCCAAATTCTTCAAAATACGCCTTGAGTACCACTAGATAGCCACGAATGGTCATAGGCTGTCTTTTTTTCATCGGTCTTGATGATTTTCCCATTATCACTTGAAGTTCAGGGTGGTCTTCTCCTAACCACATACAAAATTGATTCATTATTGTGTAAGATTTATCAGAGATCCCAGTGTCTCCAATGTCTCTAATTACAGTATCTCCGTCTTTTTCATAAAGAGATTTACAAAAAATATCAAACTGATTTAAGGCTACTTGGGCGACTTGTCTGCTACGGATGTTCCTTTCGGCTAGAAATTCGGCTCTAGTGGTGTTATTTGCGATATATGACATACAGATTATTCATAATTGATAGTAATAAGAAATGGTTTAGTTTAAAATTGTTAGTGACTAACAGATAATCATTTTAAAGGCAGTCAAAAGAACAGAAAATCATTGCAATCTGAAGATTATATCAAAGCTGGAAAAATCGCTGCAGAAGTAAGAGAAATGGCAAGAGAGAGAAACTGGGTTGGAAAAACAGTTTATGAAATTTGTGAAGAAATAGAAAGTCAAATTAAAAAACGAGGAGCAAAATGCGCGTTTCCTGTAAATACAAGTATTAATGAAATTGCTGCTCATTACACAGCAGAACCAAATGATCCAATTACTATTTCAGAATCAGACTTATTAAAAATTGATCTTGGTGCCCAAATCAATGGATACATTGCAGATACGGCAGTGACAGTTTGTCAGGATCCACAATATTCAGGATTGATTCAAGCCGCAGAAGAAGCATTAAGCAATGCAATGTCAATGATAAAAGTTGGAGTCAAGGCAAGTGACATCGGAAGAACTATAGAAAAAACAATTAAACAAACTGGATTCAAACCAATTGCAAATCTTAGTGGTCATTCTTTAGGGCAATATACGATTCATGCGGGTAGATCCATTCCAAACATTTGGTCAGTTGGTGGATTTACACTTGCAGGTGATACGGCTTATGCATGTGAGCCATTTGTCACTACAGAAGACGGCGGGGGCTTTGTAAGAAATGGAAAAACAAAAAACATTTTTGCATTAAACTCTAGAAAGAAAACAAAAAATGATGAAGCAGATAAACTGCTTGATTACATATGGGAGAAATTCAACATGTTGCCTTTTGCTTTAAGATGGATTACAAAAGAGTGGGAAGAAAAGAAAGCTCGAGAATTATTAGAACTGCTTGTCAGCAAAAAGGCAGTTCAAGCATACCCAGTTTTAATTGAAATAAATGAGAAAAGAGTGGCCCAAGCAGAACACACATTTATTCCAAATGATAATGGAGTTACAATAACTACTATTTCTCAATAGAACAAGAAAGTTTCCATATTCCAAGATATGTGTAGGAATGAAATTCAATCCATAATTGCAAATAGCATATAGATTATAATGTATGAAAATAATCAATTTCCGATATGAAATTTCAGATTACAAAAGATCCTATGAGTATGTTGGAAATTGATATGAACAGAGGAGAGTCAATTAGGGCAGATGGAGGTTCATTTGTTTTTAAAATAGGAAATTTTGACATAAAGACGCACACAAGAGAAGGATTTCTAAAAAATCTAAAAGTATCAATTTTAGGACAAGAATCATTTTTCATTAACGATTTTAATGCTATAGGAGACAGTTGTAAATTAGGATTATCAGGACCTCCAGTTGGGGACATCATTGAAATTCCCATTACTGCTGAACAAGGATTCATAATACAATCCGGCACATATGTTGCATCAACAAGTTCTGTTGATCTGGATACTAAATGGCAAGGATTCTCAAAAGGAATTTTTGGAACTGAATTATTTATGTTAAAAGCTACTGGAAAAGGATCTGTTTTTGTTAATGCATATGGTGGAATTATTAAAAAAGAATTAAAATCGGGTGAAACAATGACTCTGGATAACTATCATTTAGTTGCACTTAGCAACAATTCTCATTATGTAGTAACTAAATTTGGGGGGATCAAAAGTACTCTGTTTAGTGGAGAGGGGCTAGTTACTGAAATTACAGGTCCTGCAATAGTTTATTTTCAAACTAAGAATCTAAAAGAATTGATGGATCTTATTTCTGGAGAACATACAAAGGATAACTCTTCAAACACGCATACTATGGCTCAAGCTGCAATGTTAGGATTGAGATTTGCGTCAGGATTTAAATGAAGAAATAAGGTTTTAAATTACTTTTCCACATATTCACCAAAGATTTTTTCAATCATGGTAAGTCCATCACATGAATCGCACTTTGAAGTTTCAGAAAATAGAATATCACCTTCATGAAATTTTCTTTTTCTCTCCAAATTACATTTTTTACATTTTTCTATAGTGTATTCAAGAACGATTTTTTCTTTAGAGAAAATCATTGTGGTACACCCATAGTATTTCCAACTCCAATTAACAAAACTGTTTGCCCAGGTTTTGTGTTATCTTGAATCATCTCATATATCTGAGAACGAACATTGTCAGCTTTGTCAGCAATGTCTTTAGTCATTAAAGTAATTGCTTCTTTGACGGATTGTTTTATGACAATTGCAAAAATTGGAATGTTATTTTTTGTTGCAATATCTTCAATTTGAAATCTTTCAGTTCCAATACCACCAATTGCTGCACCAAATCCTTGCGCAATTGTTGCAGAATCTTCACCTTCCATTTTCAATGCAGCATCAACCATGATTATAATATCAGGCTTATTTTTAGAGAGGATCGTCTCCATTGCATCTCCAGGTCTCCCCACTGTTGAACCAGGGCCTTCAGCTTTTAGTAGTAATAATTTTCGTTGTTCATATTGAGTTTCACCTAAAACAGTTTGAAAAGCAACAGATTCTTTGTTAGAATTCAGCATCATTTTACCGACAACCATCGGTCCTATACCATCACCTATTGGTTGACCCATTTTAAAAGCAGGGATTGCTTTGTGCATTGCTTCTGCTTCCTCTAGTATGAAAGGCAAAATCATCTGAAGCGGCAAAATCAATGGATAGTTGTTTTGTTTTTTGGCAGTTAAGAACATATGATTAATTACCTTGTAAATCATTTGTAAAGTTGTAGCAATTTCAAGCAGTGTTTGAATTTTAGTTAATTCCAACTCACTTGTTTGTGGAGATAGAGATTTGACATGTTCACGAGTGTAATCTTCTCTTGCTCTTACAATATGTCGTACTTTACCTACTATTCCATTAGGATCCATATCAACTGGCATTATTGTAAAATAATCTAAAAATCGGTCAATCTTTTTAGTAGGATCATCTACAGGATTCATATTTTTTTTAATATAATTTATTAATTCAGTTCGTGATTTTGTTTTGTAATCTTCAAGTTTTTTTATTCCTTTTTTTATTTCGCCAGAAGTTACCGCTAATTGAATTCTTTGACCATATAAGACAAAGATAAAAATCGGAATAATCCAGATCAACATCATAATTGGATTAGTATCTCCACCTGATCCAAATAGTTGATCGAAATCAATATCTGTAAAATCCAATAGACACAGAAATTTGAGATTCTAAATTAAATGATTCGTATGCTTGAGAAAAATCTCAATAAGCCATAGAAATTATAAAAATAGTCTACTTGAAGGTAAAAAAATGGCGAGTGCTTTTATTATAGTTAGGATAGAATCAACCTGAATATGCCACAAACAAAGCCAATTGTAAGCGTGGAAAATGTTGTAGCATCGGCTTCAGTTGATCAGAAAATGGATTTGAATGAAATTACACGTACATTCCCAGATGTCGAATATCATCCAGATCAATTTCCAGGTCTAGTCTTTAGACTAAAGAGTCCGAAAACAGCAACTTTGATTTTCACATCAGGAAAGATGGTATGTACAGGTTCAAAATCAGAAGAAATGGCTAGAAAGGCAGTAAAAACAGTAGTTCAGAAACTACGAAAAGGAGGAATAAAAGTAAAAAAAGATGCAACAGTAGAAATTCAAAATATCGTAGCATCAATTAACCTAGGTGGCAAAATCCATTTAGAACAAGCTGCAAGAACATTGCCAAGAAGTATGTATGAGCCAGAGCAATTTCCAGGATTAATTCATAGAATGTTAGACCCAAAAACAGTAATTTTGTTATTTTCTTCTGGAAAACTTGTCTGTACAGGTGCTAAAAAAGAACCGGATGTATATAGATCAGTTAACAACTTACATGCATTACTAGAAGAAAAAAATCTAATGATCTACGATTAACCGTAGATTGAATTTATTTTCTTAATTATTTGATTGGGCTTCCTAAAGGAATATCCTCATTAACGGTTAACCAAAACGGTTTATCATCAACATCGGCAGCTAAAAGCATTGCATTTGATTCAACTCCAGCCATAGTCTTAGGTTCCAAGTTTGCGATAACAATTACTACTTTGCCAATAATATCTTCAGGTTTGTAATATTGTGCTCCTCCAATTATCACATTTCTTGTTTCATTTCCAAGATCAATAATTCCTTTGATAATTCTAGTTTTACCTGGAATGGGTTCTGTTGAAACAATTTTTGCTACACGAATGTCTAATTTCGCAAAATCATCATAAGACACATGAGGCATAAGAATTCCTAAATCATCTCATTAAAATCAATTTCGAAATTTCACAATAGAGTTTTTTTATCAATGCCACTTGTTTCAATTTCATATTTCAGAGCAGCTGGTAATTCAACATATTTTTTATTCACTAGAGCAATTATTTGATCATCAGGAACATTCACCATTTTTAGTAACTTACCACGTTGATGAGCATAGGCATTTTTCCAAAATCCCGCTCCGTCAAAGGTTCCAATTTTTGGCATATATCGTGATGGTTTCATGTTTAGTGTAATTGACTGTGACGGAAGTTTGGCAATTGCCGTTAGAACTGGAGTTACTGTTCTGGATTTTAGGCATGTTGCCCATCACAGTCGGTTTCTTATGTTATTGGAATCTAATATATTTAATGCGAAATGTTGAGAGTCATGGCAGAAATTCAGGTTTCAGTAGAAATTGATGCCCAAATTGACAATGTTTGGGATGTTGTCTCAGATATAGATAATGAACCAAAATTTTGGAAGGGAACCAAAGAAATTAGAAACATATCAAAAAACGGCAATGTTGTAAACAGAGAGATAACTATAGCGTTTAGAGATCAAAAATGCATGCAGGAAGTAAAATTACACCCTAAAGAAAAGATTGAGGCAGTATTTACAAAAGGAGTCATAGTAGGAAGTAAGATAATCACATTAACTGCCAAAGATAAAAAAACAGTCCTGAATGTAAAATGGGACATCAAATTTTCTGGAATGATGGGAATGTTCACGGGAATGATTAAAAAACACATTCAAAGTGGTACCGAGCAAGCATTACAGAAGATCAAAGAAGAGACAGAGCGATAATTCATGGAATTAATTTTAGATGTTTTAAATTATTCATTAATCGCGATTTTAATTGGAATTTCAGCAGCATGGATAATTTTAATAAAATCGATGATTGATACTGCCAGATTTACACCAAAGCTTGAAGACTTTGAAAAAAAAGAGCATAGCAACCCCAAAGTTTCAATAATTCTTCCTGCAAGAAATGAAGAAGAATTCATTGGTAGATGTCTTGACTCACTAATTGAACAAGACTATTCAAATTATGAGATAATTGTAATAGATGATTCATCAGATGATTCAACTAGTAAAATTATTTCTGAATATGCAAAGAAAAACTCAAAAATAATTCCAGTAAGCGCACATACAAAACCAGAAGGATGGATGGGGAAAAATTGGGCATGTATGGAAGGATACAAAAAAGCAACCGGTGAAATTTTATTATTTTCTGATGCAGACACAAAGCATTCACAAAATGTAATTTCACTTGCAGTATCTCATTTACTCTCTTTTGATTTAGATGCATTGTCAGCAATTCCAAAAATGCGTGCAATTGACTTTTGGACGAAAATTACACTACCAATGATTTCAGTCTTTCTTCACACTAGATTTTCAGCGCTAAGAGTTAATGACCCTTCAAAGAAAACGGCGTATTTTTTTGGCAGTTTTTTCATAATTAAAAGAAAAACATACGAATCAGTTGGAATGCACGAGAGTGTCAAGTATGAAATTATTGAAGACGGAGCCCTTGGAAAAAAAGTAAAAGAATCAGGACATAAAATGAAAATCGTTAGAGGAGACCATCTAATTGATGCAGTTTGGGCTAGAGATAGAAGCACACTTTGGAATGCATTGAAAAGACTGATGATTCCGCTGTATTTACAGAGTAAAAAAATTGCAATTGGATGTTTTTTTGCAGTATTGTTTTTATTATTTATGCCATTTCCAATTTTAGCATATTCAGTTTTTGGAGCATTTGAAACAACATCATTTTCATTATTATTTGTAGCATCAATCATTTCCACAATAATGATTTACGTTGGAGCAATAATTGAAGTCAAAAAATTATTGCAATTAAAATTAATTGATGCATTGTTTGCTCCAATAGGCAGTCTAGTAGTTGCATTAGGTTTTTTGAGTGGATTACTTCAAGCTAAAAATAGTGCCGTATCATGGAGAGGGCGAAAATACTATATGAAAGATCATGTTCAAAACTCAATCAGTGTATAGCAATGCTTTTAGATAGAAAATATGGTATCGATTTTGCATGGATAAATCTGGAGTAATTGTTGGCGCTATAAGCGGGGCAGCAATTGTTGCAATAATTTTTGCAATAATTTTAGCAGTACCACCAACTGCAGTAAAATCAGATGTCATTTCAGATAACAAATCAATTCCAAGTGCAGCAGGAACAACAATTACAGATTACTCAAAAAAGCTATCATTAATTGAAATATTTGAAAAATCAGAACCAGGAGTAGTTAGAATTAATGTTCAAAGAGCAGAGCAATCAAACGGAACCAGTGGAGTAGGATCTGGTTTTGTTTTTGACAAACAAGGTCATATAATTACAAATGCTCATGTTGTTAAAAATGTAAAAAAAGTAGTAGTCACATTTTTGGATGGCAGATCATATAATGCAGAGATTGTGGGTTCTGATCAATATACAGACATAGGAGTAATCAAGGTCAATGCAGATTTATCATTATTACAGCCATTGCCATTAGGAGATTCAGCAAATCTCAAAGTTGGAGAACCAATAGCAGCAATAGGAAATCCATTTGGGTTATCAGGTTCTATGACTTCAGGAATTATTAGTCAATTAGGTAGACTCTTACCTTCAGGTGCAGGATATTCCATTCCAGATGTGATTCAGACAGATGCAGCTATTAATCCAGGAAATTCTGGAGGACCGTTATTGAATATGCGAGGGGAGATTGTTGGAATAAACACTGCAATACAATCAACTACTGGGGAATTTACAGGGGTAGGATTTGCAGTACCATCACAAACTTTAGCTAAAATTGTTCCAAAGATAATTGTAGATGGAAAATACACACATCCATGGATTGGAATAGCAGGCAGAGACATTGATCCTGATCTGGCTAAAGTTTTGAATCTAAATGATGCAGTAGGTTTTCTAGTAATCACAGTTGTTGATGACAGTCCAGCTGCAAAAGCTGGAATACATGGTTCAAATGAAACTGTAGAAGTCGATGGAATAAAATACCAAATTGGAGGAGACATTATTTTATCAGTTGATGGAAATCAAGTAAGAAAAATTGACGATATTTTAATTCATTTGCAGAGAGCAAAATCGGTAGGAGATGAAATGGTTTTAGAGGTTCTAAGAGAAGGGAGAACAACAAACATCACAATCACTCTAGATGAACGACCAAATGGAAATTAACGCGATACAAGCATAAATACCTCTAGACAAAAACACCAACTATTGAACAATCTTGTATTAAACTCTGAGAGTTTAAACAGTGTTTTAGAAGATAAAATAATTTCTAGAGAAGACATAGTAGAAATATATCAAAATTCAAAAATTGATTCCAATGAATTATTCTCAACGGCACAAAAACTAAGACATCGATTTAAAAAAGACTCGGTAACATTTTCAAAAAAAGCATTTTTCAATATTGTAAATTTATGTAAAGACACATGTTCATACTGTACTTACAAGGCAGAACCTAATGAAAATAAAACATCATTGATGTCAAAACAAGAAATAAAACAATTATTGAGTCTTGCAAAAAAATATCGATGTGTAGAGGCATTATTTGTAACAGGTGAAAGACCAGAACAGAAATACCAAGAAGCAAGAGACTGGCTAAAAGAAAACGGATTCAGTTCAACTGCAGAATATTTGATTCATGCATCAGAATTAGCAATAGAAGAAGGATTATTCCCACACACCAATGCTGGAAATTTGAACTATGATGAACTAAAAGAATTACAAAAAACCAATGTGTCAATGGGCATAATGCTTGAAAACATTAGTGAAAGACTGACAAAAAAAGACATGCCTCATTATCTAGCTTCCAGTAAAAGACCAAAAACAAGACTCGAAGTGTTAGAAAACACAGGTAGATTGAAGATTCCAATGACTACAGGGATTCTTGTAGGTATTGGAGAAACACCAATTGAGGTAATAGACTCCATCATTGAAATAAAAAAACTACAAGAAAAATATGGGAATATTCAAGAAGTAATTATTCAAAACTTTCAGCCAAAGCAAGATACTAAGATGAAGGATTTTCCTCCAGCCAATGAAAATTATTTCAAAATAATTGTTGCACTCACAAGAATAATTATGCCAAAAATGAACATACAGATTCCACCAAATTTATCTCCAAAGTCATATCAGAGTTTTCTAACTTTAGGAATTAATGATTGGGGTGGAATTTCACCACTTACACCAGATTATGTAAATCCAGAATTTTCATGGCCAGAGATTAAAAAAGTCGAACAAGATTCAAAAAATGCGGGATTTGAATTAAAATGCAGATTTCCAATTTATCCAGAATTTTTTTCGTTTATTGGCAAAGAGTTAAGAGGTAAGATGAAAGATATTGAAGATGAAGAAGGGATGGTAAGGAAGGATTATTGGAAATGAATGTAAACATAGATTCCCTACTTAAAAAATCGGATTCTGCTATTTCTGAAATTTTAAACAAAGCGTTATCTGACAAAGAGGTATCAGCAGAAGAAGGATTAAGGCTGTACAATACATCAGGTATTGATTTTCATTTAGTAGGATTAGTAGCAGATGAAATTAGAAGTAGAAGAGTAGGCGATACAGTCACCTATGTCGTAAATAGAAACATCAATTTCACTAACGTATGCATTAAGCAATGCGGTTTTTGTGCATTCAGTAGAGATTTTAGAGAAGAAGAAGGATATTTTCTCCCAACCGAAGAAATCGTAAGACGTGCAAAAGAAGCACACCAGTTAGGTGCTACTGAGGTGTGTATCCAAGCAGGCCTTCCACCAGATATGGACGGACAATTATATGAAAATATTTGTAGAGAAATTAAAAAAGAAATTCCAGATATTCACATACACGGATTTTCACCTGAAGAAGTACTTTATGGAGCATCAAGATCAAAGACCACAATTAGAGAATATCTAAAAAGACTCAAAGAAGCAGGAGTAAACACACTTCCAGGAACTGCGGCTGAAATTTTAGATCAGAAACTAAGAGATAAAATTTCGCCAGGAAGAATAAGTGTGAAAGATTGGATAGAAGTAATTAAAACTGCACACAATCTTGGAATCAACACTACATCAACTATGATGTTTGGACATATTGAAACTCCAGAAGACAGAGTAAATCATATTGTAAAAATCAGAGAAATTCAAAAAGAGACAAAAGGATTCACAGAATTTGTTCCACTTAATTTTATTCATAGTGAAGCTCCAATGTACAAACATCAACTTCATGAAGAGATAAGAGAGGGAGGTAGTGGAAAAGATGTATTACTCACACATGCCATTGCAAGAATTTTACTGAATAATCAGATTGACAATATTCAAATGTCTTGGGTAAAGGAAGGACAAAAAATGTCACAGTTATTGTTAATGTGGGGAGCAAATGACTTTGGTGGAACGCTAATCAATGAGAGTATTTCAACTTCAGCAGGATCTAATCATGGTCAATTGATAAGACCAAAAGAGATCAGACGACTTGTCAAAGAGATTGGAAGAGTGCCTGCTGAAAGAAGCACTAATTATAAAATATTGAAAAGATTTGATGGCAATGATGAATCAGATGATGAGCTTGATAAAATTTCAGACTCTTCTAAATTTGGTTCATATGCTGAACTAATCAAAATTAACAAATTCAGATACAAAAATCCAAGAAGCGATAAACCATAGAAATTGTTTCAATAAAATCACAGTCAAATAGCCATACTGAAGTTAACCTGTTTTTGACATTTTATTAGTAGATTAGATCAACAGGCATGAAAATGGTGTAAAAAAACCATCCAGATAGAGCAACAAAGCTTGAGATGAACATTAATAAGGTAATGTACCGTACCATACGGTATGATGCGAGCAAGACTAACATACATACCTGTAGAAGTAGCAGACCAATTCGAAGATTTTATTATAAAAAGAGACGTCCAGATACTAGATGCAGTAAAAGCAAGAACAAGAGATTACAGTACGTTATCTCTTCTAAAATTATTATACCAACTCAGAGGAAACCCAATGACGTTTTCAGATCTATATTCAAAATCTAAGATAAGAATGAAAAAATCATTTCTGAATTATCTACATCTTTGTATAGATTACAACTTTGTACAAAAAGAAGCAGTAGGCGCAAACATGATCTATTCGATAACAGACAAAGGAAGAACTATGTTGAATCTGTTTATTCATAAAAAAATATAGTACGTAATTGTAACGATTTGTATTTTTGTTATGGATGATGAATGTGTTTGATTTTGGATTTAACGCTAGACAAGATGTATCGTAATGAAGAATAAAATAGTCAACATGATATTTCTAAAGTTTGAAATTCAAAATACATGTATGTGATAATTTGAAACATATATCAAACTAATTAGATTGTGCAGAAATACCATTATTTCCAGAAATTCCAGGAGAGAATCCACCAATTCCACCCGGACCTGCAATCAAAGTATTACCAAATAATGACACCGATGAGTTATGTTTGTAAACCGCATAGCTTGGTCCACCGGTTCCACCTCCACCGGCCCCACCATTTCCACCATTTCCACCGTTTCCACCGTTTCCACCTCTACCTACTTCACCAGTACAAGCTGCAGCACCTGCACCACCTGCACCACCTGCACCACCTGCACCACCTGCACCACCTGCACCACCTGCACCACCTGCACCACTAGTAATCACATTATTGATTAATTGAATACCGTCAGAATCTACTAAAAATACACCGAATGAACCACCGCCAGATGTACCGCCAGCACCTGCAGTTCCTGCACCACCACCAGAACCACCACCGCCAGCACCGTTTCCACCACCGTCATCAACGCTGGTTCCTCCTTGTCCTCCGCCGCCTCCGCCTCCGCCTCCACCATTACCATGAAAGCCAGTTGCTCCTGAATTTCCAGCATCACCTTGCCAAAATCCTGAAACTACAGATCCAGAACTACCGCCAGCACCATTTGCTCCAGCACCGCCATTTGCTCCATTTTGTCCATTACCGCCAGGATCGCCTGAGCAAGAAGAAAATATACCACAACTACCTGCATCACCTCCAAAACCACCAGGTGTACCAATCAAACCGATTCCACCTGTCTGTCCATTATTGCTTCCTTCTGGTCCACCATTTCCACCAGTTCCTCCAGTACGTCCAATAGTTGAAGAGCCTCCAGCACCACCAGACCCATTACTACCATCACAAGAACCATTGGAACCAAAACCACCATTATTTCCAGATATACCAGATATGCCATTTATTCCTGAATTTCCAGAACTTGCATCTCCAGCAGAAATAATATTGTTAGAAAGAGTTAGACCATCGCAATTATTACAATGTACACCGTATGTGGAAGTACCACTGAAAATGGCATCTGCTGTAGTTATAGTTACATGATCTAAGGTTGTAGGAGAAATGATGTTAGTTCCTTGAACGCCAATGATTTGTGGACTTGCAATTATAGAAATATCAGATGATGATGGAGTCCACGTAATAACATCATATCCTCCATATATTGAAGCCCCATCAACAAGAGTTACTTTTTCATTATAAGTTCCTTCAGCTAAACGAATTACTCCAGAAGGTTGTATCTGCCAAATATCTAATCCCCTATTAATTGTCCTTACAGGATTATTCATAGTTCCAGGATTGGAATCAGATCCAGCGGGAGAAACGTAAATGTCTCCAGAACTAATTTCTAGCATACATACAGCACTACATCCATCTCCATTAGCAATATTACCGTCATCACATTGCTCTGGAGCTGTAATGATATTATCACCACAAACAAGTGTTGGCTCTATTGTACATATGGAACTGCATCCATCGCCATTAGCAATATTTCCATCATCACATTGCTCTGGAGCTGTAATGATATTATCACCACAAACAAGTGTTGATGGAGAATCAGGAAGTGCAGTACAAATCAAGTTTCCATTTGAATTTATTCCAGAAACATAATTGTTGGCCGGACAACTCTGGGCAGGTATTATTCCAGGAGGTCCTTGTGGACCAGGAATTCCATTACACACAAAGAAGACATCAAAGAATGAATCTACTATTCGCAGTCCCCCTTCAGGGCAATTTACACCAGGAGGTTCATCGATTACAGTAGGTGAAACTCCAGGTTCTCCTTGAATACCTTGTTCACCTTGAATACCTTGTTCACCTTGTGGCCCTGGAGAACCTTCACCTTGTATATCAGGTACATCAGTCCATTTGTACTTTGAAGTTTTTTCGTAAATATTGTAAATGTTATTGTGATTATCAATATAGAGATCTCCTACTTTACCAAGTCTTGCTGGCGGAGGACCATCTCCTGTCCAAACACGATTCTTTTTGTTGACTTTACCATCATGTTGATCATCATCAGAATCGGCAAATGCATTTCCAGATGTAAGAGGACTTGTAATTAGAATAGTTGTAATTAATAAAATGAAAAACAGATTTGTTTTATTCACTAGAAATATGAAATTAATCGATTAATTAAGGATGATCAAATGTCAGTATTTTATAAGACATTTGACATATTATGATATTAAAATGAAATTTTAAGTAGATTTTTGTTCATCCATTTCATCTACCAAGTCATCACCAAAATTAAAATCACTTGAGTTATGCAGGTCAATATTAATACAAACGGCAATAAAATCACTAATGGATTCGCCAATCAGATTGCATCGTTCTCTTAGCTCATCATGCAACTTTGTCGATATTCTTGCAGATACGGTTCTAGACACTTGTAAACACCTGTTTACAATGATCATACCATTTCTAATAAAATTGATAGTTCCATTATGCTAAAGATTTCTTAGACGGAGAATATTGAAATTATAGAATTTGATAAAAACTATCTAACAGTTTTGTTACTAAACAAACATTGACAAAAGTAATTAGACAGAGTAATTGACATAGAGAGTGGCAGATGGATTTCCAGAAGCAGAAGTATTTGAAATAAAAAAAGTAGAACTCAACAGTCCAATAATATTTGCAGGATTTGTCGGAGCAGGCCTAGTAGGATCACTTTCAATTAGTCATATAATCGAAGAATTAAAAATGGAAGAAATTGGGTTAATGAGATCAAAATATCTTCCACCGTCAACTGTTTTTATGAAAGGAAGACTACGTCATCCTTTTAGATTTTATGCAAATAAAGATGGAACGATATGTGCAATAATTTGTGAAATAACATTAAGAATGGAGGGATTGTATTCGCTGGTTTCAGCTATTTTAGATTGGTCAGAAAAAAAAGGATCAAAAGAAATTGTAATTCTAGATGGAATTCCAAGTGAAGAACATGACGATAAAGCATATTGTGCAGCAAAAGAAGATTTGGTAAGAATGATGGCAGACAAAGACATCAGTATGATCCCTCAAGGATTTATCACTGGGATTCCAGGAGGAATTTTAAACGAATGCATTGTAAGAAAAATTCAAGGAGTAGCATTACTTGCAAAAGCAAATAAAGCATCACCTGATCCTATAGCCGCATCTACATTGATAGAAGCATTAAACAGATTTTATGATATGAGAATAGACACAAGCAGTTTGGAAAAAGAAAAAGAGAGAATTCATTCTGAATTTAACGAGTTATCTCAAAAATATGTCAAGCACCGGGAAGAGTTTTCTGGAATGTACATGTAAGCCAAAGTATAGGCAAATTCTTTTATTCACAGCAAATACGCATGAAACTATGGGTTTAACATACAAAGATGCAGGCGTAGATATTGCCAAAATCAAACAAAGCCAGGCAGCGATAGGCAGGATGATTGAATCCACGCATAAACTCCAAAAAATGGCAAAAATAACGCATGGTTTTGGACATTATGCAGGAATTGTAGAGATTCCAGGAGGTCAACTACTAGCTACCCATACAGATGGTGTAGGAACTAAGGTAGTAATTGCAAATATGATGAAAAAATACAACACTATTGGAATTGATTGTGTTGCAATGAATGTAAATGACATAATATGTATCGGTGCAACTCCAGTTTCATTTGTAGATTATA
>Ga0207952_1000108_pt1 | contig 86402 bp, 83 predicted proteins | sample SubbioR12Aug_8Ca_FD_184831 | JGI IMG/M metagenome (GOLD analysis project Ga0207952, IMG submission 184831) | Serpentinite rock and fluid subsurface biosphere microbial communities from McLaughlin Reserve, California, USA - CR12Aug_8Ca (SPAdes) | ecosystem: Environmental > Terrestrial > Deep...
AAGTCCGGATGGGTATTCTTGTGGTGTGGTATCGATAGATAACGTACAAGTGATAGATTACCCACGTTACTTTACACCAAACGGTGATGGATTCCATGATAAATGGAATGTAACCGGATTATTTAATTATGCCAATACAACAAAAATTTATATATTTGACCGCTTCGGAAAACTAATAAAACAGATTAGTTCGGCAGGTGATGGTTGGGACGGAACCTATAACGGACAATTATTACCGGCTACAGATTACTGGTTTACAGTAGATTATCCTGAGCAAGGAACTATGAAACAATTTAAGGCCCATTTCTCATTAAAAAGATAGTTACAATGAATTTTAGAAAAATTTACTTATTAGTAGTGCTTTTGGTATCACAACTTTCAAATGCTCAGGAAGGATTACCGGTTTATTCGGATTATCTCTCTGATAATTATTACTTGTTGCATCCTTCTATGGCAGGAGCGGCTAATTGTGCCAAAGTCAGACTAACCGCAAGACAACAATGGTTTGGACAAGAAGACGCACCCGCTTTGCAAACTTTAAGTTTTAATGGTGCTTTGGGAGACAGATCAGGAGGAGGTATTATAGTTTTTAATGATAAGAATGGGTATCACTCACAAACAGGAATGAAATTGACATATGCACATCATTTAATGTTTTCAAGAGATAAAGTAGATTTGAATCAGTTGTCCTTTGGTATGAGTGCCGGTTTTGTGCAAAGTAGTTTAGACCAAAGTACTTTTTACACTAACGATCCATCTTATGACCCGTTAATTTTTAGTTCTATTCAAAGAGCTTCCTACTTTAATGTTGATATTGGAGCGTCTTACAACTTTTTGGATTTTTATGTACACGCTACAGTAAAAAATGCTTTGGCCAGTGACAGAAAATTATATTCAGATCGTGAACCGGTAAATTTGAGACGTTTTATTTTGAATGCCGGCTACACGTTTGGTGATTCTGAAACTATTTTATGGGAGCCTTCTTTTATGTTCCAATTGGTGACACAAACCCAAGAGAAAACAATGGACTTTAATATCAAAGCATACAAAGAGTTAGATTTTGGTATGTTATGGGGTGGCCTTTCGTACAGAAGAAGTTTAGACGGTGCTCAGTTTGTTGAGGGAAATGCCGTTTCTGATCAAAAAATGCAGTATGTAACGCCTATCATTGGTGTGAATTTTAAAAATTATGTATTCTCATACACTTACTCTCATTTGTTGGGTAATGTTAAGTTTGATTCCGGAGGTTTTCACCAGTTAACTCTGGGGATTAACTTATTCTGTGCACCGGAGAAATACCACTGTAATTGTCCTGCTATTAACTAATTTTAGATACAAGTCCCGATTATTTCGGGACTATTTTTTTATATGGTAATCAAATCAGTAAACGGAAAACATCCTCAAATCCCGGAGGATTGTTATGTGGCGGAAAATGCCACTATTGTGGGTGATGTAACTTTTGGAAGTTCTTGTAGTGTTTGGTTTAATGCAGTCGTAAGAGGCGATGTTCACTTTATTAAAATTGGCAATAAAGTGAACATACAAGACGGAGCTGTAATTCATTGTACATATCAAAAACATCCCACGGTTATTGGCAATAATGTTTCTATTGGTCATAACGCCATTGTACACGGTTGTACTATTCACGACAATGTTTTGATTGGTATGGGTGCGATTGTCATGGATAATTGCGTGGTGGAAAGCAATGCTATTGTGGCTGCCGGAGCTGTGGTAACACAAAACACCGTTGTAGCTTCCGGAACAATTTATGCCGGTGTACCGGCCAAGAAGGTAAAAGACATCAATCAATCGGATTTTGCCGGTGAGATTGAGCGTATTTCTAACAATTACGTGATGTATTCGAGTTGGTTTAAAGACGACGAATAATAGAAGCCTTTAGTTGGAATATAGCTCCGATGGGAGTAGTTATCCCCGATACTTCGGGATAACTCGGACAGCGGGAACAGGGTTTAAAGAATGCCCGAAGTTTGGCTCCTAAAAATCTTTTTGAAATACCTTGTATTGCTGTTTCAGGATGTCACTCAATACTTTTGGGTTGGCATTAGTATAAAAGATAGCTTTTCCTTTTTTTGTGTCCTCACTTAAACCAACATGCTCGACTAATATTTTTTTTGTTTGACGTGCTACCGCTTCGCCCGAATCAATGATTTTAATATGATTTGGGAGGATTTTTTTGATTTGTGGTATCAAGTATGGGTAATGGCTGCAACCAAGGACGAGATAGTCGATATTGGCCTCAATCATAGGTTCTAAATAATCGCGCAATAATTGATTCATTTCCGGAGAATTGATGTCGCCGTTTTCTATTAGCGGGACTAAACCGTGACCAATTTGTTCGATAATTTTGGTGTTCTGAAACTGCTGTGCGGTTTGGTGGAAAAGTTCGCTGTTAAGGGTGCCTTGAGTGGCTAAGATACCGATTACATTTTTTTGAGAATTGAGGGCAGCCGGTTTGATAGCCGGTTCGATGCCTATAAATGGGACTTGGTATTTGGCCCGAAGTTCTTTTATGGCATTAGTAGTAGCGGTATTACATGCTACCACGATGATTTTACAGTTTTGTTCCAAAAGGAACTCAGTGTTTTTACAGCTTAAGTGAATAATTTCCTCTTTTGATTTTTGTCCGTATGGAGCATTCTTGCTGTCGGCCAAATATATAGTGTCTTCATTGGGCAATAATTCATGGATTGCAGCCCAAATTGAGGTGCCGCCTATACCGGAATCAAAAAGGCCAATAGGATTGTTATTCGTCATATAACAAAAATAAAAAAAACTGCTCAATCCTGATGGGAATGAGCAGTTTTAAAGATGTATTTTTTGATTTTAGAAGCCTAAGTCTTTTTTAACATCAGCAGTTAAATCCGGACCGTCAGCTAAAAGTAAGTCAGCTAAGTTCAATACGTATTGGTATCCTTTCGCTTTTCCAACTTTTTGGATAGAAGCTTTGATTTTGTCCATCAAAGGTTTTACCAAATCAGATTCTTTCTTTTGTAATTCTTTTTGAGCGTTGTCTCTGTAGTCGGTAATTCTTTTTACTAAATCTTGTACTTCAGTTTGACGGGTTTGATTTACAGCATCACCAACAGTTCCGGCTTCTTGCTCATATTTTTGTACCTTTTTTTGGTATTCTTCCGCCATAGTTTTGTATTCTGCATCATAAGTGGCACTCAATTTTTCCAATTGTTTTTGAGCGTCTAACATCGCCGGCATTTTAGAAATAATTTCATTTACATCTACATGTGCCGTTTTAGCTTGCGCATTGATAGTTTGACTTGCTCCTAAAAACAATACAGTAGCTATTAGTAATGATTTCAATCGTTTCATTTTAAAAAGTATTAATTAATTATTTATTCTGTTTTTGTTTCTGTTTTTTTATCTTCTTTCGCTTTTTTGGCGGCTTCTCTTTCTTCGAGTATTTTTTTCTTTTTGTCCTCTAAGGCTTTTTTGCGTTCTTCCAAAAGTTTGGCTCTGGCGGCAGCTTTTGCTTCTTTAGAGTTAGGATTGGCCATGGTGCTGTCTGAGGCTGTTTTAGCTGTTTCGGCAGCAGGTTTGTCCGTTGGTTTGTCATTAGCAGGAACCGTGCCATTTTTTTTAGCTTCACGAGCTTCGGCTGCTGCTTTTCTTTTGTCTTCGGCTTCTTTTTTCTTTGCTTCAGCAGCTAATTTTCTGTCTTCCATCATTTTATCACGAGCCGCTTTTTTATCTTCTAAAGCTTTTTTTCTCGCAGCTAAAGCAGGATTTTCGTCTTCAACGTCTTCTTGGTACTCTTTCTTTTCTTGCTCTTTAAGCTCTTTTTTAGATAGTTGTTCTCTTCTTTCAGCACGTGTGATGGCGCGAATTACTTGGTCGCTGATGTCGTGTCTTTTGGCAGAGAATAGCATAGTCAAGTCAGATGATTTGTCAAAGATGAAATCATATTTTTTAAGTTCGGCTATGTCTTGAACGGCGGTAAATACTTGGTCTTGGATAGGCTTAACCAATACTGCTTTTTGGGTGACTAAATCACCGTTAGGGCCGAATTTTTTCTGTTGGAATTCGATTAGCTCATTTTCCTGGAACTTGATTTCTTCTTCACGTTCTTCAATGAGTTCTTTGGTTAACAGCGCTCTTTCGGTTTTAAGGGCATCTTTTAATTTTGCAATCTCAACTTTTTTAGCTTCAATATCTTGCTTCCATTTTTCGGCTTTTTGTTCCAATTGATTTTTGGCTTCAGTATAGTCGGGAACATTCTGTAGAATGTATTCCATGTCGATGTACCCAATTTTTACTCCGCGGCCTTGTGCGATGGCATTGTAACCAAAGAATAAAAGTAGTATTGATATTGCAAAATATTTTTTCATGCCATTATGATTTAAAAATATGTACCAAATATAATTAAAATTGTTGACCAATGATAAAATGTGTTTCCCAACCATTCTTTTGAGTTAATCCAGGGACAGCATCAAATCCGTGAGCAAAATCAATTCCTAATAATCCAAAGGCAGGCATAAAGATTCGGATACCAAATCCGGCAGAGCGTTGTAATACGAACGGATTGTATTCTCTGAAAGTGTCAAAAGACGAACCGGCTTCAACAAAAGTCAATGCATAAATTGAGGCAGCCGCTTTTAAAGTTAACGGATAACGCAATTCCAATGAGAATTTGTTGTAAACTGTTGCTCCGTCTTGATTGGATAGGGATTGGTTAGGATAACCTCTCAATTGAATTACTTCTCTACCATCGAGGGCAAAGTTGGCCAAACCATCACCTCCTAAGAAGAAACGCTCAAACGGCACTAAACCTCTACCGCTGTTGTATGCACCCAAGTATCCGAATTCGCCGAGAGCTCTTAAAACTAAAGCTTTAGATGGAGAACCGGCCAAACGGGTGTACCAATCGGCTTTGAATTTTAATTTGTAGTATTCTAACCATTTGAATTTTTCCTGATCCACTCTACCTTGGTCGGCAGAAGCATCTTGATAGGCATATACTTTTTCGTAGATTCCCGAATTTTCGGAGGTTTCCTTTAAGAAGTCGCCCACAGCCGGTAACTCGCCATTAGCATTTGGCGTAATGTTGAATCCGCCGTTTTCTCTATAACGCAATTTGTAAGCTTCTTGGTTTTGTAAGTCGCCATAGTTTATACCATTAAAGGCTGAATAAGGTAAGGTAAATTTGGCGGTGAAACTGAATTCCGAACCATAAGTTGGGTAAATCGGGTTTACTCCTTTATTGTTTCGGCTCAAGCCCAAAGTGAATGCTAAGTTACGAGAAGCACCGTCGCCAAAAGTAAATAACCCTGTGTTGTAATTGTTTAAGTCGTAGTACTGGAAACTTACCGAGTTAGAGAATACAAAAAAGTCATCCGGTACGGTTAAACGTTTAGCATAACCCACAGAAAGTGAGGTGATGTTGAAGCTTTTGCTTCGGTCTACATTGGTAGAACGACCGGTGTATAAAAATTGTTTACTGTGTGATAATGAAGTCGAAAATTGAATTGGTTTTTTACCGCCTAACCAAGGTTCTGAAAACGACAAACTATAGGTTTGGAAGAAGGAACTCGCTTGTAAACGCAATGCTACCTTTTGTCCGTCACCCATTGGAAGTGGTTTGTAAGCTTCTTTTTTGAACATATTTCGGGCGGAGAAGTTGTTGAATGAAAGTCCTAAAGTTCCGATGAATCCGCCACCGCCGTAACCACCTTGCAATTCAATTTGGCTGGAACCTTTTTCCACTACGTTGTATTCGATGTCTACCGTACCAGCTGCAGGATCTACATTTTTAAATTTAGGATCAATTGCTTCCGGATCGAAGAAACCTAATTGTCCAATCTCACGAATGGTTCTCACTAAGTCTTCTTTGCTGTATTTTTGTCCCGGTTTGGTTCTCAGCTCTCGGTAGATAACACGGTCATTGGTTTTGTCATTTCCAACTACGGTAATGTTGTTGAAATAAGCCACCGGTCCTTCGGTTACTCTAATCTCAAAATCGATAGTGTCATTAGCGGTTTTAACCTCTACAGCATTGATGTTTGAGAACAAATAACCATTGTTTTGGTACAAGTTGGTAATGTCTTCTCCATCCGGTTTGGTTTTGTCGGCAATTCTTTTTTCCAATAAAACACCATTATAGGTTTCTCCTTTTTTAATCCCCAAAACACGGCCTAACAATTGGTCTGAATATACAGAATTCCCCAAAAACTTGATGTTTCCAAAGTAATATTTTCTACCTTCTTCTACTTTAACATTAATAGCCAGTTTGGTTTTTTTGGCGTTCAAGAAAACGGAGTCGGTTACAATTCGAGCATCGCGGTATCCTTTTTCTTTGTATTTGGCCACGATAGAGGTTAAATCTTCTTGGTATTTGTCTTTGATGAATTTAGAGGCTTTGAAAATGCGAATCGGATTGATTTGCTTGGTGTTTTTCATGGCACTTCTCAGTTTTTTATCTGAGAATTTCTCGTTGCCGTCAAATCTGATTTTAGAGATTTTCAGTTTGTCGCCTTTGTCAATATTCACCAACATCTTCACCTGATTTCCTTCGGTGGTATCCGGAGTGGTGGTAATGAAAACCTTGGTGTTGAAGTAACCGTCTTTTTTGTATTTGTTTTCCAAGTAATTTTTGGTGGTAGTAATGAGGTTTTCATTCACAATTTTGCCCTTGGTCAAACTATTTTCCTTGATTAAATCTTCCACTTTGGATTTTTTAACGCCTTGGATTTTAACATCGCTCAATTTAGGGAGTTCGGCAATGTTTAAATCGAGCCAAATGCTATCGCCTTCTGTTTTATTGATGTAAAAATCGATGTCGCTGAACAATCCTAATTTTCCCAATTTCTTGATGGCATTACTGATTTGTTCTCCCGGAACGGTAATTTGTTGCCCTTTTTCCAAGCCGGAGAATGTCACAACGGTTTGTTGGTTGTAACTGATTTTACCCGTCACAGTTACATCGGCTAATATGTATTTCTTTCCTTGATCAAATGGGATTCTGTCTTGGGCGTGTAGTTGAAAAACAGTTCCGAAAAAACATAGCGTCAGAATTGTTTTTAATGTATTGATATGCACTGAAATATTATTTAATTTGTTCACTTGTTTTTCCAAATCTTCTTTCTCTTTTTTGATAGCTAATGATGGCTTCATATAAATCGTCTTCTTTAAAATCGGGCCAAAGTACATCGGTAAAATAAAATTCGGCGTAAGCGATTTGCCAGAGCAGAAAATTACTGATTCTGTGTTCGCCGCTGGTTCGTATTACCAAATCTACATCGGGCAGATTGTGCGTGTAAAGATGCTGATTAATAATTGATTCATCAAGCGCATCAATTGAAATTATATTATTTTTAACTTTATCACAAATAGTTTTAACAGCATTTAACAATTCCTCGCGAGAGCCATAGCTCAAGGCCAATGTCAAAGTCATTCGAGTATTGTTTTTCGTTTTTTCCATAACCGCCAAGAGTTCTTTTTTGGCTGTATCAGGAAGCATCGCAATGTTTCCGATGCAATTCAAACGAATGTTGTTTTTTTGAAGGGTTTCGAGTTCTTTTTTTAGCGAAGAAATCAACAAACGCATTAAAGTATCAACCTCCAGTTTCGGGCGATTCCAGTTTTCGGTTGAAAAGGCATATAAGGTTAGGTTTTCTATTCCTAATTTGGCACAGGTTTCTACAGTAATTCTGACCGATTTGGTGCCGTTTTCGTGACCAAACGCTCTCATTAAACCTTTCTGCTTTGCCCAACGACCATTGCCATCCATAATGATGGCCAAGTGTTTTGGTAAGTTGTCTTTGTTTATTTTATCGTTTAGATTCATTGTTTATTCTGCGCAATAACATGGTTTTTCAGTAAAGGTATAAGTTAGGGTTATACCGGTGAAAACATACCAATCTTTGCTGTTAATATTGCCGAATTGCAGCGGCGCTAAATTTTCATTTTTTGGCAAACTTCCATCCAAATTATCAGTGAAAGTATATCTTGCTCCAACTTCAACACCCAGCACAAAGTGATCCAAAATATTGGTTTTTACACCAACAATCATCGGAATGGCAAATGTACTTTCCGTGTAGTCTTTTTTGGTTTGCCCATTTATCACATACAATTCGTCGTATGCAAAATAGGACAGCCCTGTAAAGACATAAGGTGTTATTTTTCTTTTTAAAACTTCGTGCAAGTTGAAATCAAAAAAATTGAATTCCATTCCGGCCGAAAATTCTTTGATATTGTTCTTAAAACGATAGCCTCTCAAATTTCTGCCCGGTACTTCCGAGTCCAAATCGTTGGCAGTTATCGTTGATTGTGTATAGGAAAATCTATACGAGTGTCTCGGACTTTTATTCCATTTGTAAAGTATTCCGAAAGCGGGTTCGTTTGGGGCTATATAATTGGTTTTACCCACATCGCCTACAAAATTACTGCCTCCCAAAAATACGCCAATCTCATTGATTTGCGCGGTCATAACATTTTGGAAAATTAAGCCGAAAAATAATACTAAAATCTTTTTCATTCAATTGAAAATAGCGTGCAAATATAACAATTCTCAGTACTTATATAGCATGAATTTCGGATTTCTGCCAAATAAATTAAAGTGCTGATAACTACTACGGTTAGCAAGGTTCTTTTCTAAAACGATTTTTTTAGAATTGTAGTATAAAAAAGGGGATTTTTTTTCTAATTTCTCTTGTCTTCGCCCCAAAGCAATTTGTTGCGTAAGGTTTTGAAAAAAGTCTCTTCCGGAATTTCCACCATATTAATACGGAAAGGCGTTTTCTTGATTTTCAACACCGCGTTGTTGTTTACTGAGGTTATTCGGGAATCCAAAGAAACCAAGTATTGCTCTTCTCTTCCGGATACTTTTAAAGTGATTTCAGTATCATCGGGTATTACTAAAGGTCGGGCATTCAAATTGTGTGGCGCAATTGGGGTAATCACCAAAGCTTTTACATCGGGAGTTAATATAGGTCCGCCACAACTTAAGGAATAGCCGGTTGAACCGGTTGGCGTAGCAATAATCAATCCGTCAGCCCAATAAGAATTAAGGTATTCGCCATTGAGAAAGGTTTCAATGGTAATCATCGAAGTGGTGTCTTTTCGGCTAACCGAAACTTCATTCATGGCAAAATCAATGTCAATTTGGGAAAGTGATGGTGTGCATTCCATAGTGAGCAAAGTGCGCTCGGTAATACTGTATTTTTTTTCTAAAACAATTTGCAAAAAAGACTCGATGTTTTCTTTTTGAACTTTGGCTAAAAATCCTAATCTTCCGGCATTAACGCCTAAAATAGGAATGCCTGATGCCCTAACAAAAGTAGCGGCTCTCAATATGGTTCCGTCACCACCTATGCTAATAAGTATGTCAAAACTTTTATCCAAATCGGTGTGCGAGGAAAAGGTTTTGTATTGTTTTTCAATGATTTTTTCTTCGTAAAGTATTTTTAAAAACTTTTCCTCAATAACCATTTCCACGTTGTTCCTATTAAAAAAGACAAAGATGTCCTTGATAATAGGTCGGGTGTCGTTTTGATAATATTGTCCGAAAATGGCAACTTTCATAGGATTTAAATTTGACTTTGTACCTCGTTTTCTTACTTCGTACTTTTGGATTACATATTCAAATATTTGTCTAAGTACTCCGAACGTTCTTTTAAATTATTCAAATAATTGTCTTCGTGGTGTTCCGAAATGATCTCGTAGTTATAGCGACGAAACGTTTGAATAATTTCATTCATGCCTCCCAAAGTAATCTTAACTGTAACTTGCACTTTGTCGTTGCCGGCTTCCGATACAAAAATACCCAACAGTTTGCCGTTATTGCTTTCCACAATTTGAGCAATCTGACTCATTGAATAGTCAACAGTTGCTTTTTCAACTACTATAATACCTCCGGTTTCTTTTAAGAACGGTGTTTCGTTTAAAAATTTGATAACATCAGTAATCTCGTAATAGCCTACATATTTGTTGTTTTCGTCCAAAATCGGTACCACATTGGCATTGTTTCGGGCAAACACCTCTAATACATCGAGCCATATCATGCCGGTTCTTACAAAAAATCCCTCCAATGCATAACGATAATCAGCTACACTTTTTTGCAATTCAAAAGTCTCCGCATCAACGGCCGAGATACAGCCCAAATACACACCGTCTTCCAATACGGGAAAGTGTGAATAGGTGCTGTCAGCAAAAAAATCCTGAATATCCGCTACGGTTTCTCCACTCGAAAAGGGTTTAAAATCGTTGTTGATGTATTCCGAAAGTACTCTCATGTATTCTTTTCTTTAGCGTCTGCAAAATAATCAAATTTTGGGACATGTGCGCTTGCTTTTACTTTGTATTTTTGTAATCACATTTTTAAAAGATAAGCTTCATCAAAACCAGCTATGACAAAATTAAGTGTAAACATCAATAAAATAGCGACTTTACGAAATGCACGCGGCGGCAATGTGCCCAATTTGTTGCAAGTTGCCAAAGATATCCAACAGTTCGGCGCGCAAGGCATTACCATACATCCGCGACCTGACGAAAGACATATTCGCTATCAAGATGCGCGTGATTTACGACCGATTGTCTATACCGAATTCAATATTGAAGGCAATCCGCAGCATAATTTTATCGATTTGGTACTCGAATGCAAACCGGAACAGGTGACTTTAGTGCCCGATGCGATTGGCGCGATTACGTCTTCAGCCGGTTGGGATACGATAAAGTTTCAAGAGTATTTAACCGAAGTGATAGCCGAATTCAAAAGAAACGGTATCCGAACGTCCATTTTTGTCGACCCGATTTTGGAGATGATTGAAGGCGCGAAAAAAACCGGAACCGACCGCATCGAATTGTATACCGAAGACTTTGCTCACCAATACAGTTTAGGCAACAAAGCCGGTATCGAGCCTTATGTAAAAGCTGCCGAGTTGGCCAACGAATTGGAATTAGGGATCAATGCCGGACACGATTTGAGTTTGGATAACATTCAATTCTTCAAGCAAAATATTCCCGGCTTGTTGGAAGTGTCCATCGGTCACGCTTTAATTTCAGAAGCTTTGTATCTGGGCTTGGACAATGTGGTGAATATGTATTTGCAAAAATTAAAGTAATCTTCAAATCCCAAATCCTAAATCCCAAATCCTAAATCCCAAATCCTAAATCCTAATTCCCAAATGTTACACTCCAGAATCGAAGGCGAAGGTAAGCCACTCATTATCATCCACGGATTTCTCGGTATGTCCGACAATTGGAAGTCTTTCAGTTCGCTCTACGCCGCCGAAGGTTTTCAAGTGCATCTGTTGGATTTGCGCAATCACGGCCGCAGTTTTCACTCCGATGATTTCAGCTATGCCTTGATGGCGAAAGATGTATTTGACTATTGTCAGGAACACCAATTAACCAGCATTAATGTCATTGGGCATTCCATGGGTGGCAAAGTGGCGATGCTTTTAGCCACAACGCATCCGGAATTGGTGGAGAAATTAATTGTAGCCGACATCGGCCCCAAATATTATGCGCCACACCATCAAGACATTTTGGCCGGGTTGAACGCCGTAGATTTTACTGAACAACCCGACAGAAACCAAGTGGAAGAAACTTTATATCCGTACATACCCGATTTCGGCACACGCCAGTTTTTAATGAAAAACTTGTATTGGAAGGAACCCGGGCAACTTGCATTCCGATTCAATCTCCCGGTTTTTAATGCCAAAATTGAAGTGATAGGCGAGGCTTTGCCGGCTGAAAATCATTTCGAGAAACCAACGCTTTTCATACGAGGCGGCAATTCTAAATACATTTTAGACACTGATTTGCCTAATATTCAAAAACATTTTCCTAATTTTAAATTGGCTACCATTCCCAACGCCGGCCATTGGTTACACGCCGAAAACCCGAAGTTGTTTTTTGAAGAAACGGCAAGGTTTTTGTCAAAGTGAATTTCTAAAAATTAAAATAACTCATGAAATTAGTATTAAGAATCTTTATCACGTCTTTACTCGTTATGGCCATTGCTTACCTAATGAAAGGCGTGCGCGTAGACGAATTTACAACCGCATTGACCGTAGCCATCGTTTTGGGATTACTCAACTTTTTTGTAAAACCCATTTTGGTACTGTTTACCCTGCCGGTTACATTTTTTACACTTGGCTTATTTTTACTGGTAATCAATGCTATTATGATTCTCCTTTGTGACGAATTTGTCGATGGTTTTGAAGTCAGCTCTTTCTGGACTGCCATGCTTTTCAGTATCATCTTATCGCTTTCGCAATCATTGGTGTATCAAATCACCGGCGACACAAAATAAGACCGTTAAAATCAATAAAATAAACTTGGTTGGGTGGCATAAATGTTATACTTTTGCCACCCAATTTTAGTATGTAAAAAACACAAAAAATGAACATCACAAGAAATAATGTAGACGCGTTAAATGCTGTAGTTACTGTAGAAGTATCAAAATCGGATTACGCAGAAAAAGTAGAAAAAGTATTAGCAGACTATAGAAAAAATGCTACTATCCCGGGATTCAGAAAAGGGGCTGTGCCTATGAGTTTAATCCAAAAACAATACGGTAAAGCAGTATTGTTAGACGAAGTAAACAAATTGTTGCAAGAAAACTTGAACAACTATTTGGTTGAAGAAAAGTTAGACATCTTGGGGAATCCGCTACCTAAAGTAACCGAAGATTTCAATTGGGATGTAGAAGATTATAAATTCGAATTCGAATTAGGTTTAGCACCGGAATTCAAAGTGGATTTAACTGCTAAAAACAGCTTGGTACAATACAAAATCGTAGCCGATGACAAAATGTTGAATGACCAAGTAGCGCGCATCCAAAAACAATACGGAAAGTTAATCGCTAAAGATGTAGTAGAAGCCGGAGACGATGTTTCTGGTATTTTTGCCAACGAAGAAAAAGGCATCAACAACAGAACTACTTTAGCCATCGACGCTTTCGCCGACAAAAAAACGCAAAAAGCGTTCATCGGTAAAAAAGTAGGCGATGTAGTAACTTTAAAAACCAAAGGTTTGTTCGATGATGATCATAAATTAATGGATTACCTAGCCGTAGGTCACGATGATGTTCACGGGTTGGATATCGAGGTAACCTTCACTATCGACGAAGTAATTGCGCACGAACCGGCTACTTTAGACCAAGAGTTGTTCGACAAATTATTCGGACCAAAAGTGGTAACTTCGGTAGACGAGTTAAAAGCTAAAATCAAAGAAGACGCTGAAAAGCAATTCGCCCAACAAGCCGACCAAAAATTCTTAAACGATGTAACCGAGTTCTTAATCGCCAACACCAAGTTCGATTTACCGGCCGAGTTTTTGAAAAAATGGATCCAAACTACCGGTGAAAATCCGTTAACTGCCGAAGAAGCAGAAGCAGAATACGCTAAATCTGAAAACGGTTTGCGTTACCAATTGATCGAAGGAAAAATCATCACCGAAAACGGTTTGCAAATCACTTTCGACGATTTAAAAGCCTACACGACTGAGCTCATCAAAAAACAAATGGCGCAGTTCGGTCAAATGAACCCAACCGACGAAGATGTGCAAGGTATCGTGGCGCGCGTAATGTCAAACCAAGACGAAGTGCGTCGTTTGTCTGAACAAGTCATGAACGAAAAAATGTTGAACTTGTTCAAAGACAAGGTAAAAGCCAAAACCAAAGAAGTAAACTACGACGAGTTCATCAAAGCCATGTATGGCGAGTTGAAACACTAAAAGATTATTTACTATATTTGAGCGTCAAAGTAATTTGGCGCTTTTTTTATTAGAAGCTAATCCGGCTATACGTTGCAATCTTTTTATGGTTTTGTCAATACTACTGCAGTTGTCAGGCTGAGCCTGTCGAAGCCCTGTCGAAGCCAAAACCACAAAAAGGATTTCCACTGCTATCCGGGCTAGGGTTCCAACCTTAAGCGACACTATGTCATCTTTTAAAAAAGGCACAACCTTTGACTAAATCAAAAGCATAGAAAGTTTACGGTGAACTACTTTAAACTTTTAAACTCATAAACTTTTAAACCAAAATCTAAAATGGACTACGGAAAAGAATTTAAAAAGTTTGCGACCAAAAAACACGGCGTAAACAGTCTGTATTACGATAAAATCGTAGCAAGCATGACACCTTATATTATTGAAGAGCGTCAATTAAACATCTCTCAACTTGACGTGTTTTCGCGTTTAATGATGGACAGAATCATCTTTATGGGAACGGGTGTCGACGATTATATGGCCAACATCATCCAAGCGCAATTGTTGTTCTTAGAAAGTGTTGATGCCTCTAAAGATATCCAAATTTATATCAACTCTCCGGGAGGAAGCGTTTACGCCGGTCTCGGCATTTACGATACCATGCAGTACATTAAACCCGATGTAGCAACTATCTGTACGGGTATGGCTGCCTCTATGGGCGCGGTATTATTGTGTGCCGGAGCGGCCGGAAAACGTTCGGCTTTACCGCATTCCAGAGTCATGATTCACCAACCGTCAGGCGGTGCACAAGGCGTAGCTTCCGATATGGAAATCAACTTAAAAGAAATGTTGAAACTGAAAGACGAATTGTACCAAATCATTTCGCACCATTCAGGCCAACCTTTCGAAAAAGTGTACAAAGACTCGGAACGCGACTATTGGATGATAGCCGATGAAGCCAAAGAGTACGGAATGATTGACGAAGTGTTAAGAAGATAATATTGAGGCGCTAAGGCGCTAAGGTTCTGAGGTGCTGAGCAATCAAAAACCTTAGAGACTTAGAGCCTTAGAATCTTAGAACCTTAAAAAAATAATGGCAAAACAAGTTTTAGAATGTTCCTTTTGCGGGAGGAAAAAACCGGAGACCAATTTATTAATCGCCGGAATTAATGCGCATGTCTGTGATCGCTGTATCGAACAAGCACATGGCATCGTGATGGAGGAATTAAAAGGAAATGCAGTAAAACAAACGGCCGATTTGGTGTTGAAAAAACCCAAAGAAATCCGTGCATTTTTAGACCAATACGTAATCGGACAGGACCAAACCAAGAAAGTCATGTCGGTAGCCGTATACAACCACTACAAACGTTTAATGCAACTCCAACATGAGGAAGATGTGGAAATTGAAAAATCCAACATCATCATGGTAGGCCAAACCGGAACCGGAAAAACCTTAGTGGCTAAAACCATCGCGCGCATGTTAGACGTTCCGTTGGCTATAGTAGATGCGACCGTTTTAACCGAAGCCGGTTATGTGGGCGAGGACGTGGAAAGTATCTTAACCCGTTTGCTGCAAGCCGCCGATTACGATGTAGCCAAAGCGGAGAGAGGTATAGTGTTTATTGATGAAATTGACAAAATTGCCCGCAAGAGCGATAATCCGTCTATTACCCGAGATGTTTCCGGAGAAGGGGTTCAACAAGCCATGTTGAAATTGCTTGAAGGCACCGTGGTGAATGTCCCACCAAAAGGTGGCAGAAAACACCCGGACCAAAAATTCGTGGAAGTCAATACCAAAGACATTTTGTTTATCGCCGGTGGTGCGTTTGACGGGATCGAACGAATCATTTCCAAACGATTGAATCGCCAAGCGGTAGGCTACAGCACTTCGAAAAACACGGATAATATCGACAAAGACAATTTGCTCCAATACATCATCCCGAAAGACATCAAAGATTTTGGTTTGATTCCGGAAATCATTGGTCGTTTGCCGGTATTAACACACATGGATCCTTTAGACAAAGCCACATTACGCGCCATTCTAACCGAACCGAAAAATGCGTTAATCAAGCAATACGAAAAGTTATTCGCTATGGATGAGGTGAAGTTCACCATTACCGACCAGGCTTTAGATTACATAGTTGACAAAGCGTTGGAGTACAAACTCGGTGCCCGCGGCTTGCGTTCGTTATGCGAAGCCATATTGACCGATGCGATGTACGACTTACCAAGTTCGGACGAAAAACAACTTCACATCGATTTGGATTACACGCACGATGCGCTGACCAAAAATTTATTGAAACGTTTAGAAATAGCGTCATAAAATAAAAAATCCCTCAATTGAGGGATTTTTCGTTTACTAATTATAACCCATTTATTTTAGGAAACCACCACCCGAGTTGGTCTTCTCGATATTGATATTGGTGTTCTCTTTCTTCAAAGACAAATCACCGAAATTGTAAGTCAACGATATTCTAAAGGTTCTGGAATCTTGTTTTTGGTAAAACTTGGTCTCCAAATTGGTCGAAGAAACCAAAGCATTCACTTCATTGCTATTGAAGACATCAAAACAATGCAACCCAATTTTTAATTTTTTGTTTAGGAAATCTTTGTTGAACGATATGTCAAACTGCTGAATCGGTTTGGTGATTTGGTAGATTTCCCATGTGCCTTTCGGTAAAATGAAATACGACATAGTATTTTTAATGTCCCAAGGCAAAATAAATTGCGCCTGGGCCGAATAGTTCCAAATCGGCTTATTCTCAAACGAAAAATCATAGCCTTCCGTAGTTGTTTTGATGTAATTCACATTAAAGAAAATGTAATTCATCTTGTCCATATTGTTCATGCGCTTTTGGAATTCTTCCTTGCTTTTAAAGAAGTAATCCAGCGGCAGAGGGAACGAAGCAAACAAACTCATCGTTTTTACTTTGTCAAACTGTTGGAAGGTTTGGTTACTTACCAATTCGCCGGGTTCAGCCGTGAAAATAAAATTGTTTCTGTCGCGGGCAATGGTATAATTTCCACCCAAACTCACAAATTGGAAAGCGGTCAATTTCAATTCGAAATTGTCAAAAAACGCCGGATCCAAAAACGGGTTTCCTTGTGAAGTGTTGTATTGGTCAAAGTTGGCAAAATTATTCGGGTCTAATACATTGTAATCCGCTTGGAAAATTTTCTTAGAGTACGAAGCCGATACATTCATGTTTTCGCTAAACTCATATAAAGCGCTGGCATTCGGGAAGAAGTTGGAATTGGTAAAATCAACTTCGGTTTCATTGCCGTCTTGAACGGCCAATCGGTCTACTTTGTAATCTTCAAAACGCAATCCGGCAGTCAGACTTAACTTCTTGATTTTTTTTCGGGCTTCCACGTAAAAGGCCAAATTGGTTTCGGTATAATCAAAATCGATTACGCTGTTCACAGGCGAATTCAAGTTGTAAATTCCTTTGTCGTTTACTTTAATGTAATTGTATTTTCCACCGGTGTTCAAGGACAAATCCAACTTTTTAAATGGAATAGCAAAATCGTATTTTAAATAGTAATTCGTTAAATTGAAATCGATTTTACCATTATAAAAAGTTGATGCTCCATTGTTTTGGCCATTGGAAACCGTATTCGGGTTTCGATTGAAAAAGTTGCTGTAGGCAATAACATCCAAGGTTCTGCCTATGGTGTCTAACTTGGTTTTGTATTGCAAACTCAACTCGTTATTACTGTTCTTAATTTTCGACAAACTATTGTTGGTAAAATCAATGCCGGTTCCGGCTGTGCTGGCGTCTCCGGTGATTCGGTCATTACCCAAGTTGAGGTTGTAATTCAATAATAAATTTGATCGCTCACTTAGTTTGTAGTTGGTGCCGGTTCTCCAATAGAAGTTTCGGTTGGTAAATTGTGCAAAATTCTTTTGAAACAGTCTTTCATTCGGGGAAAAAGAGGTAAATATTTGGTCGTTGCTACTGTTGTTTTCGCTGTCCATATAATTGTAGCCAATCATGGTTTGCCAACTCAACTCTTTCACTTTACCGTTGAGTAGAATTTGCGGACTTGGTTTTTGGTACTGATTGAAATTGTAATTGATGTTAAAGCTGGCATTCAATCCTTTTTTGCGTTTGGTACTGGTAACAATATTAATAATCGAACCGCTGGCATCGGCATCAAACGAAGCACCGGGATTGTAAATCAATTCCACTTTTTCAATGGCATTGGCCGGTAGCGTAGACAAATAGTTTTGCAAATCATTGCCGCTTAAAGTACTTGGCGCACCATCGATATAAATGGTCACACCACGACTGTTTAAGGTGATGCTTCCAGTTGGTGAAGTAATAACGCCCGGGATTTTCTTTACGGCTTCCAAACTACTGCCACTATTGAGCATTGGGTTTTCGCGAACGCTGATAGTGGTTTTGTCGGACTCGACTTTTAGGTATTGTTTTTTGTTACCGTAAATAGTAACTTCTTTTAATTCGTTGGGATTTTCTGAAGGTTTTTTGTCTTCGGTTTTGGGCGTTTCTTGCGCGAAAGTAAAGGCACTAGCCAGTAAGCACAAGGCAATACTTAGTGATTTCATGGATGTTGATTGATTGATGATTGTCTTGTAAGACTTTCAACACATCCAAATGTTACAGCGATAGTGTAATTTTTAGCAAATTTTTTTTAAAGAGGTTCTTTTTTGAGTCGGATTTTCTACTTCACAGCGACCCGGACCGCAGCCCAATCTTTTTGGTCCACAAGATGTTATAAAGCCAAAAAGCAGGAGTAAAGCAATTATTTTTTTCATCTGAAATTTAGAATTTGAGATTTGAAATTTTTAAAATTTGGAATTTACACCTTGTTGCATGGCTTTCAATTGTTCCAGGTAATCGCGTTGGTTGGATAATCTCGGAATTTTGTGTTGTCCGCCGAGTTTGTTGTTTTCTTTGAGCCAATCGTAGAATAAGTTTTCACGGGCAACGTTGATTTTGAGTTCGTTCAACGTCATGTTGTTGTAGCGTTTGGCTTCGTAATCGGAGTTGACCGACTGGATATTTTCGTCTAGGGTTTTTTGGAAGATCGCCATGTTTTCCGGATGTTTTTTGAATTCTATCATCCACTCGTGTGCGCCTTTTTCTTTGTCTTGCATGAAAATCGGCGCAACGGTATAATCGATAACTTCACAGTGTAAAGCGGAACAAGTTTTGGCAATCGCAGTGTCGGTATTTTCCACCATCAACTCTTCGCCAAAAACATTGATGTGGTGTTTGGTTCTGCCGGAAACGCGAATGCGATACGGACTCAAAGAAGTAAAACGAACGGTGTCGCCTATCATATAACGCCATAAACCGGCATTGGTAGTGATGACCATAGCGTAGTTTTTAAACAATTCCACATCAGCCAAACGCACTATTTTTTGGTTTGGCGTTCCAAAAGTATCCATCGGAATGAATTCGTAAAAGATGCCGTAATCCAACATCAACAACAAATCGTTGGAGTAATTCAAATCTTGAATAGCAAAGAAACCTTCAGAAGCATTATAGATTTCGTAGTATTTGAAATCGGCTTTCGGTAAAATCTTTTTGTATTGTTCGCGATACGGTTCAAAACTCACGCCTCCATGAAAATACACTTCCAAATTCGGCCACAAGTCGAATAAGCTCTCTTTTCCGGTTTCGGTTAATATTCGGTTGAGTAAAACTAACATCCAAGAAGGAACACCGGCAAAACTGGTCACGTTTTCGGTTTTGGTTTCGTTGATGATGGCGGTGAGTTTGCTTTCCCATTCGCTCATCAATGAAACTTTGTTGCTGGGCGTACTGCTGAATTCAGCCCAGATCGGCATGTTTTCGATTAGAATAGCCGATAAATCACCGAAGAACGTATTGTTGTTTTCGTAAATCTGTGAACTGCCGCCAAGGCGTAAACTTTTCCCCAAAAACATTTCCGAATTCTCGTTGTTGTTCAAATACATGCACAACAAATCCTTACTGGCTTTGTAATGACAATCTTCTAAAGCTTCGTTACTTACCGGGATAAATTTGCTCTTGGCATTGGTAGTGCCGCTCGATTTGGCAAACCACTTGATTGGTGTATTCCAAAATACATTTTGATAGCCTTTGCGCGTTTCTTCAATCATCGGTTCTAAGTCTTCATAGGAAGAAACCGGAATGCGTTCGGCAAAAGTTTCATACGATTTGATGCTTTCGAAATCGTATTTTTTTCCCATTACCGTTTCGTCACAAGTTCGTATTAAGTTCATTAATAATTCATTCTGAACTTCATTCGGGTATTTTAAAAACAACTCAATCTGATGAATGCGTTGCTTCAAAACCCAGGACGCGATAGAATTAATAATGGGAAACGGCATTTTGATTTAGGATTTAGGAATTGCGATTTAGATATAACAATCATATGCTAAAATAGAAAATAATTCCTAAAGTAGTAGTTTAATCTGAACTATCTACTATCTCATTTTAAATTTAATTTCCTCAAAAAATAAAGCATTGTTATTGTGATCAATAGATATAATTTGAATCTAGAGATTTTTAAAATAAAATTTGTATAATTGTTATTAATAAAAATTAAAAAATTAAAAAATGAAAAAAGGTTTTCTGGTTTTGTTCTGGTTTTGGTCATTAATTATTTACTCACAAAGTAATGACCTAGCTTCTATTTCTACAGGGAAATTTTTAGGTTTTTCAGCCCTTTTCAATCAAGAGGAATCACTTTTCGGATATTTAGCAATTTATTCCAAAGGAAAAGAATCTCCTACTACTGAAAAATTTGAATATGTTTATTTTGATAAAAATTTGAATAAGGTTGCTAATAATGACTTTATTGCTCAAAATTATATAACGAGTTTCAGTACATATATAGATACAAAAGGAAATATTGAGTTGTATCCAATTGTTGACAGTGAAAAATATGCTAAGGCCAAAAAGCAAACTATTCCAACTGTTAAATTAGTTAATCTCAAAGATAATTCAATAAGTGACCTTCCGGTTTTTTCATATGAGGATGATAAATTGGTTACATTGGATGCCAATTTATCTGAAAAAGATAGAGAAGATTTTTTAAGAAAGTTTTTAAGATCGAATGATTACCTGCCAAGAACAGAGGTGAATTTTCTTAATGACGGATCTATTTTTATTCTAAAGTACAAGTATGATCCATATAAAAGATTGAAATTTGATTATGGAATTATTAAGTACGACAGTAATAAAAATGAATTGTGGCGTTTTGATTTTAATAATGATAAAAAAGCTAAAATTGATCAAACAATTGATATCATATATTTTGATTTTGAGAATATTTACTTGACAGAGAAGACAACAGTAAAAAAAGATATCACATTTAAGTTAATAAAAATTAACTTAAAAAGCGGTTTGAAAGAGATAGATATGCCAATCATTAATTATTCTGAAAACTCTATAGGAAGCTTAAAGATTTTCAACAATAGGTTTGATAATATTTACAACAAAAGAAGGTTTGATGATAAGTTAGTTTTTGTTGGACAGATTATAGAGAGTTTGTATAGTGGTACTGATAAAGGCTGTTTTCGAATGATTATTGATAAAAAGACAAATGAAGTTAAGTTTGACAACTTATATTATTCTCAAATACAAAGTTTTATTGGTGCTAAAATACCTTCGGCAAATGATGAGGGATACAGATTAGTCGCGAGAGATTTTTACTTCTTCAAAGATGGGAGTATAGGATTTATGTTCGAAAAGTTCAAAGGAGGAGGAGTTTCTATTATGGGTGTCGGGGGAAATATCAAAACAACAGATTTGGTATATGTTGAAACAAATGAAAGCTTTATGCCTAAGATAGCTAGAATTTTCGAAAAGGATATCACTAAAGGATATACTAATTCAGATTATTTATTTTCACGTTATGGAAAAGAAATAGATGATGTTGTCTTTTTTTACAAAGACTTTCAGAAAGAATCAGATGGTGAAAAGAATTGGAATTTATATATCAATACTATTAGATCAGGAGTTGTTTCCAGTGAAAAAATACCAATATCATCGAAAACAAATGCTATTATTCCTTATGTTGCCAAAGAAGGATACATATTGCTTAGAGAGTACAATAAAGAAAGCAAGTATAATGGAATTCGTTTAGAAAAATTGAATAATTAATTCAATTTTTAACATTATAAAAATCTGCTATTTGTTGAATTTCACTGATTTTTAAATTCCAAATGAAATTCAAGAATTGTTGATAACTCTCTGATTGCTTGTTTGGGATTAATCGGTCTACGTATCTATTAAGAGTATATTTTTTTCGAGAATCTAAAATTTTCAGGAAAGATTTCCCAAGCCATTCTTTGAAATAAGCTTCATTCTCTTTATCACGTTCAAGATATAGTAAAGAAGCATAAACCGCCAAACCATATTCTTCGTTGAAGTATAAGTTAGGTATGTGTTCTAGGTAGGATATCTTCTTAATCCTCTTAAACTCATTAGTTTCTCTATCTTTAGAAGATAATTTTGTATTAATATCCTCAAAATGAGTAATTAATTTTAATATTCGTTCTTCGGTTTCAGGATGTGATGCAATAGAATCTCTGTCGAAAGTTTCGTTAAATTTTGTATAATCATAACTTGAAAAATCTTCTTTCAATAACCATTTTTCATCAAAAGGTTGGTTAGGAAGATTGAAATATTTTCTATAGACATTTTGCGATAAGCCGATAGGTTTAATGGAGTCATACTTGTGCATTAGCCTTAAGGTTGCTAAATATTCATTCTTAGAAAATTTGGTTTTTCTGTAAATTATATAACCGAGGGAATCAGCTTCGAATTCTTGTTTTTTTGACCTTTCACCATTTTCATAAAGGTTATCTTTAAGAAGAGCAATTAATTTTTCACTCACTTTGTATTTTTCTTTTTTTAAAGAGGAAATTTTTTGCTTTGCATTTTTGTTTTCAATAAACAAACGTTGTTGCTTTTTTAAACTGTGGTCTAAAAGTTTATGTGCTAATTCATGTGATAAAACCCCAGCAATTTGGTCTTCGTTATCTAACCAATAAAATAGACCTAAATTTAAAACAAATGTACCATTTGCAATACAATAAGCATTCAAGGAGTGGTCTTTGGCAATTAATAATTCAATATCAATATCGCCAAGTTGAGGGTTTGATTTTTTTATTTCCGAGAAAATCGAATGAATATAGTTGCTTAATTCTTCATTGAATATGAACTTACCTCTGTTGATTTCTTCAATAAATTGATTGTTAAAATCTGAGTAATTGTTGATTGCAAATTTTGCTGTCTTAGAATCTAACTTTATTTTTAAGTCATTTAAAAAATCTTTATTCCTTTTTTCAAACTCCTTAATCAACAACTCTCTTTTCACTGAATCCAAAGTATCTATCGGAGTGTAGTTTTGAGAAAAACCAACAAAGTTTTGCATCATTATGATTGCAGAAAGAAATTTAAAATATAATTTATAATTCATAAACTTATTCTTTTGATAATTTTACAACAGAATCAAAAGTACTTTTTTTTTAAATATTATTTGAAGCAATAATGACATACGAAGGGGTTTTAACCAAAATGCAAACCGAATTCTCCAAACCAATCCAATACTATTTGGTATTTGAGAACAGTTTTTTAAGCTTGAATCAGTTATTAGACAAATCGCTTGAAATTTCTTTTCAAGGTTACCAATGTTTGAATTGCGGCAAAAAGAAAAAGATTTTCCGTCAGGGATTTTGCTACGATTGCTTCATGAGTTCTGCTGCAGCCGGCGATTGGATCATGAAACCCGAATTAAGTACCGCGCATTTAGACATCGAAGACCGCGATTTGGAATATGAAAAAAGAGTCCAATTGCAACCGCATATCGTGTATTTGGCGTTGTCGAGCGAAGTAAAAGTTGGCGTAACCCGCAAAACCCAAGTGCCTACGCGTTGGATAGATCAAGGTGCTGTGCAAGCCATTCCGATTGTAGAAGTGCCGAATCGTTATTTGGCCGGAATCACCGAGGTTGCCCTGAAAAACCATTATGCCGATAAAACCAATTGGCAAAAAATGCTCAAGAATGATGTGCCTTCGGTAGATTTAGTTGCTGAACGTTTGAAATTAGAAAACCTTATTCCAACCGAAGTGCAAGAGTTTTTCTTTTCTACCAAAGATGATTTATACGAATTGCAATATCCGGTTTTACAATATCCAACCAAAGTGAATAGCTTAAATTTAGACAAGTCTCCCAACTTCTCCGGAAAACTCACCGGCGTTAAAGGCCAATACTTGTTGTTTGAAGATGGAACGGTTTTTAACGTTCGGACTTTTGAAGGTTATGTGGTCAAGATTTCGATATAATTGATTTAGGATTAACGATTTAGGATTGCAGCATTAAAATTCTTAAATCTGAAATCGTTAATCTAAAATCGCTATTCAGTTGTTTTCGGTGCTTCTTTTTTCTTTTTGTTCAACAAACCGTTCAGCAGGTTATTGGCTTTGGTTTTTACATCCGTTTTCACGTCCGTTTTGGTAGTGTCATTTTTCGGTTTGGTAGCGTTAGCAATAATCGAATTCACACCTTCTTTCACCCCTGAAGTAATTTTGTCTTTTTGTTGTTTGACCAAGTTGTTGACCAAAGTGGTTGTAGCTTGCTTCACATCGGTAGTAATTTTTGGGTTTTTAAAATTACCGCCTAATAGGGCATTAATCGGAACGTTTTCTACTTTTTTGGCGTCGGCAGGAGACAATTTCGCCAGCAAATTATTGGCTTCTGTACCCAAATATTTCGCCGGAACATCCAGCTTCAAATTGTAGTTCATGTTTTGGTCAAAACCATGGGTTCCGGCCACGGTTACTTTGATGTCTTGGTATTTTAAATCGAAAGGTTTTACGTTGACTTTTCCGTCTTTAAAAGTTACAGCGGCTTTTAAATCGTTGAGGTTTAGTTTTTTCAAATCCACAAAATTCAGTTTGTCATCCAAAGCCGTCAGCAAAGTTGAATTACTCGAATTCACTGTAGTCGAAAGCAATTGTCCCAACAAATCGCCCGATAAACTGTTCAAATCCGGGGTCATTTCGGTCGCGTTCAAGTTTCCGGACAATTTGATTTTGGAATTTAGTTTTCCGTTAATCACACCGGCAATCGGGGCAATTTTTTTCATCATATCCAATTGGGTAAAGGTTTGCATGATGTCAACGCCGTTTAATCCTAAATCCATGTTGAATTTTGGCGTTTTTTCTTTGGTGGAAACATCGCCGTTAAACGCAATTGAACCTCCGAAAATATCGGTTTTTCCATTTTCCAAAGTCGCTTTTTGGTCTTTTATGATCACTTTGCCCGAAACATTTTTCAACACCAAATTGTCGTATAAAACCGTATTGGCTTTAGCGGTTAAAGAGCAATTCAGGAAGGCCGGGATTTTCATCGGTTCAGCGGCTTTCGTTTCTTTTTTGGTATCGGCTTCTGTAGTCATAAAATCGTTGACCGCTAACTGATTCGATTGTAAGTTGAAGTTGCCTTTCAGCTCTTGGTTTTTGAAAACGAATCCATAGAAATTCTCCAACACCCCATTTACCGCTAAATCGGTTTTTCCGGTTACGGCATTGAACTGTTTCAGGTTTACACGACTCGGATCAAAAGATACCAAGGCGCGACTGATTTTCATGGTTTTACCGTTTTCATCCGTATAATTAAATCCGGTTAAATCGATGGTTCCGGCATTTTTGATACGGGCATAATCGCTTTTCTCTACCGATTGCATGTCGAATTCCGTTTTTACATCGGCTTTCAATACTCCGGTCAACGGTTTGTCTAATTTTACCGGATAAGCTTTGGTTACATTCGCCAAGTTGATGGTGCCTTTGAGTTCGGCATTGACCAAGGCATTTTCGGCTATGTTTTTAATATTGGCTTTGGCATTAAACACATCTTGATCAATTTGAAAAGACAGTTTGTCTAAATTGACATAAGTATCGTTCATCAACCCGGTTTCATTGATGATTTTGGTGTCGATAACAATATTTCTAACCGATTTCGGCATATTCGCATATTGAAAGGAAGCATTGTTAGAAGCAATATCAATGTTGAATTTAGGTACAGTAGTATCGGTTAATTTTCCTTTGGCAAAACCGGTTACGGTGAAATCTCCGTTAGTAGTAACGTCTTTCAAATTGGCCGCATATTGCGCCGGAATCAAGCCCAAGAAATTTTTAAACGAGGAAGTTGGCGTTTGAAACGTCAAATCATATACTTGTCCGTCGTCTGCCAATTGGATAAATCCGTCAAACTTCAGCGGTAATTCGTTGATTTTAGCTTCGTTTTTCTTAAAAGTGTATTTGCTTTGGTCTAGATCGATACCCAAAATCGCATCCAATGAAATGGCAACGTTTCTCATATAGTTTACCTTGTCCATATCCAGTGAAACTTTAGTAGTGGTTTTGGTCGTCAAATCGAGTTTAGCAGCCGCAAAATCGCCTGTGCCTTCGTGGTTGAGGCTGTCTAAAACCATTTTTATTTTAGAGCGCTCATCGTAGTATTTGAATTTGAAATTCTCAATCGAATATTCTTTGATTTTCAACGAAAGCGGTTTGCTTTTGCTGTCATCGGATTGTTTTTCATCTTCTTTCAAAGCGATGTCGAAATTCCCAACACCGTCTTTGTTGAAGATGATGTTGACTAAGCCGTTTTTCGAATCGATGCCGTCAATTTGCATCGGTTCATTTTCGCTATTGAACAATTGTCCGATTGCCATTTTCAAATGCAATTCGTCAAAAGCGACTAAAGTATCGCCTTCAAACGGTGCTTTGTTTACGATGGATAATTTTTCAATAGTCACGCTGGCGTTCGGAAAGTTTTTAAACAAACTCAAATCGGCATCGGCAAAAGCGACTTTAGCATCTACTTTCTCATTGATGGCTTTTTCGATTTTAGCCTTAATTTGGTCTTTAAAGAAATACGGAATTGCAAAAGCGGAAACCACTAAAAGCAACAAAATAACACCGACAATTTTAAGGATTTTCTTTAACATGATAGGACAGATTTAGATACGCATTGACCAAACAAAAATAATGCCTTTTTCGCACAAAACAGTTACTATTTATAGAAGTTTTATGATTTCCAAGTATTTAAATTGTTGAGAAAATGTTATTAACAGTCGGGTAGTTTTTGCCGATAGTCTGAAATAGTTTTAGTTAATTTGTGCTTCTATGAATAAGCAGCATCAAGTCATTTTATCTTTAGGAACCAACCAAGGCAATCGTCTCGAAAATATAGAGAATTGCATCGATTGTTTGCACAAAGAAATTGGCACTATTATCAAGGTTTCCAAGCTTTATGAAACACCTTCTTGGGGATTTGAAAGCGAGCCGTTTTACAATTGTGCCGTGGTGATGAATACGCACAAATCGGCCCATCAGATTTTGGAAGAAGTGCTATTGTTGGAAGAAGCTTTGGGCAGAGTTCGAGAAGATTTAGCCGGTTACCAAGCCCGCATGATTGATATTGATGTAATTGCTTACGATGAAGAAATTATCGCTTCCGAAAAATTGCAAATACCGCATCCGCAAATGCAGAATCGTTTGTTTGTGTTGTTGCCGATGCGCGATTTAAACTTGGATTGGCGTCATCCGATTTTACAAAAATATTTGCATGAATTGTTAGTCTTGTCCGAAGACAAAAGCAACTGTAAAGTGTTGCAAAATTTGGAAATCCCGATAGCCAAAATCAAGTTAGACCATTTTAATTACATTGCTATCGAAGGCAATATCGGCGCCGGAAAAACTACCTTGACCAATAAATTAGCGGAGGATTTTAACGCGAAAACCGTTTTGGAACGCTTTGCCGATAATCCGTTTTTGCCGAAGTTTTATGAAGATCAAAGTCGCTATGCTTTTCCGCTGGAAATGTCTTTTTTGGCCGATAGGTATCAGCAAATCTCCGATGATTTAGCGCAATTCGATTTGTTTAAAGATTTTATAGTAGCCGATTATCATATTTTCAAATCGTTGATTTTTGCGAAAGTGACTTTGGCGGAAGATGAATTTCGTTTGTACAAAACGATGTTTGACATCATCTACAAAGAAATGCCGAAGCCTGATTTGTATATCTACTTATACCAAAGTACGGAACGTCTTTTGGCCAATATCAAAACGAGAGGCAGAAGTTATGAGCAGGAAATTCCGGCGGAATATTTGGAAAAAATCAATAACGGCTATTTGGATTACATCAAATCGCAAAAAAACCTCAATGTTTTGATTATAGACGTGACCAATCGCGATTTCTTAAACAATCAGGAAGACTACGTGTTTGTGTTGGAAGAAATTCGAAATAAGATACAATAGTTAGCGTTTCATAGCAAAATGTCCTTTGGTTTCGGGCATCAACCCTTCTATTTTAGCCACAAACCAATAATCTGTTGAAGGTAAAAGTTCTCCATTAAAAGTGCCGTCCCATGAAGGATTAGCATTATTTAAAACCGTAATTAATTTGCCGAAACGATCGAAAATCTTTACTTCAGCATTGGTAAAATAAGACATACCTTTGATGTACCACCGGTCGTTTATGCCATCATTATTAGGCGTAAAAAAGGCCGGGATGGCTATTACTACAAAAGGTCTTTGGTCTTCACCGCATTGGTTAGGTTCTCTGACATAAGCCATATACAATCCTCCTTCAGTTACCATAAAAGTATTACTGTTTTGGAAGTTAATACCATCCAAAGAATATTGAAAATTTCCGTTTTGGACCGTGTGAATGATAACTTCTAAATTATTCGTTTCAACGTTGGAAATTTCAGGGTCCGGATTGTAAGCAATTGTGAAGTTTTTGGTTTTTGAACAGCTTTCCGGTGCCGGAGTTGTAACAGTTACAGCGTAATTCGTTTGGCCATCAGACATGATGCTTTGGCTTGTGGCGCCATTTGACCATAAGTATGTCATGCCGGGATTTCCGGCGTCTAATAGGATGGTTTCGCCTTCACAAAGTTCGATAGTTTCGTCTGTTAAAATCGGGTTAGGATAAACATCAACAACAACCGGAACCCTATCCGATAAACATCCGTTAAAATCAGCTTGCGCGTAATAAGTAGTGTCTTGATTGATGTTAGGTACTAAAAAGTTGGTCCCTAAAAAAATAGGTGTTGTACCGGTTGGGCTATCATACCAAAACAATATACCGGCAGTGGTTTGTACCTCAATTACTTCAAAGCTTTCTTCACACATTGCATATGGTGAGGTATAGGTCAGTTGTGGTTTAGGAATTACGGATGCCGTAACGGCTGTTCTGGAACTTGTAGTACAACCGGCTAAAAAGGCACTAGCATAAAAGACGGTAGTGTTACTTATTGGAGGTGTTGTGAATGAGTTGCCGTTGCCTAGTAAATTACCGCCGGTAGGAGCATCATACCAATTAACCGTTCCTGTATTTGAAATGGCTTGTAAAACAACCGAACCAGTCCCACAGCGGGTTGCTGTAGCCGATGAGGTTATAGATGCAATGGTCATCGTAGTACTGGTAGCAATGTTTAAAACAGGATCACCCGGCATGCCACCATATTCTACGATATATCCTTTGGGCTGATAGTCCCCGCTGGAAGAGCCTGTATTGGATAAGTCATTCCATGAGCCCGGAATACCAACGCCCGGAGCGGTAACGTGAGCATAATCTTCATCGCCCGAACTATTGGGTTCACCGGTATTCCAAAATGCATAGTTAGGGGTAAAACCGGTAAAATTACCGTTCCAAAAGACGGTGCCGTTTTCCGGGCCTGTCATCCATCTCCAGATGCCTTCGGTTTGCTCGTCACTGCCTCCAATCCATCCTGCACCGGTGGTTTGCTCACCGGCAATTTGTGCTTCTTCCGCTGAAGTTATTGTGGCTAAATAGCCTTGTAGTCCGTAATAAGTACTGTTTTGTGCTGCTATTTTGGCTGCCGACCATGTTATGCCGATGTTGGGAATGTACAAGTAATAGTGTCCGTTAGACGGAAGGTAATTGGCTTGTCCGACAGAAATGGAAAAATTTCTAATTCCCGAGGGATTGGCTGCGCTAGATGAAAACTCTATGTCTTTGATGGCTGCAATCAGTTCTACGTAAGTTGGTTGCCCACTCACGCCGCTAAGGGTTAGCGTTCCGGTTGTGGGATTCCATAAAGTTGTAATATTCGGATGAGTGCCTGTCAAGGTTAGCAAGTCTTCTCCAAGGTCATATCCGGAGGAAATTTGGATATAAATCGCATCGATACCGGTATCATCAGGGTCTGTGATGGTCATATTAGTAACAATTTTCATGGATGTTCCCGGGCAGTAAACTTGGTTTCCGGACGCGATTAGAGTTGGGGCAACATTCGTGATGGGTTGAATGAGAGCAATACTCTTACAGACTGTGTAGCCGTAATTTGAAGTACAAAGTAAAATTAACCAAAACAGATAGATGCTCTTTTTCATTTTATAAAAGTAAAGAAAAGACTATAAGCTGAAGTATAAAATTTTCTTAAAAGGATGTTAATAGCTTAGTTTTTGAAACAAGTCCCAAACCACAATACCCGTACTAACAGAAATATTTAAGGAATGTTTGGTGCCTAATTGCGGAATCTCAATAGAACCATCACAAATTGCAATGGCCTCTTGTGACACACCATAAACTTCATTGCCAAATACTAAGGCGTATTTTGTTTCTTTTTCAACTTTGAAATCTTGTAAAAAAACAGCTTTTTCTACTTGTTCAACGGCAAAAACTTTAACATCTTTTTTTTGAAGTTGTGAAATTACTTCGATAACCTCTTTTTGATATTCCCAAGCCACAGTTTCTGTTGCGCCTAAAGCTGTTTTGTGGATCTCTTTGTGTGGCGGGGTTGCCGTAATACCACACAAGTAAATTTTTTCAATCAAAAAGGCGTCAGCTGTTCGAAATACAGAGCCAATATTGTGCAAACTGCGGATATCATCCAATATAATGATGATTGGTGTTTTTTCGGCTTGCTTAAAGTCGCTTACCGTTTTGCGTTCTAATTCTTTATTCTCAAGCTTTCGCATCTTTTCTGATTTAAATATTCGACTTTAGGTCACGGACGGCAAAGATATTCAAAAAAAAATCCCGACTAATCGGGACTCTTTCGAATTTATAATTAAGTACAATTAACTTTTTGTAGGCTCAACTTTTGGTTCAGCAGGCAATACATTACCTTTGATAGTCAAAACTTTAGTTTCTTGACCTACTGCGTTAGATTTTACAGTTACCGTTTTAGTAAAAGGTTGTCCGGCTCTTGAAGTGTCATATTTTACCCCAATTACTCCTCTTTCTCCCGGTTGGATAGGTTTGTCCGGTTTTGATGGAACTGTACAACCGCAAGATCCTTGAGTGCTTTCGATAATAAGAGGCTTAGTACCGTTGTTTACAAATACGAATTCTCTTTTACCATCAGAGTTGGCAGGAATAGTACCGTAATCGATAGTTTCACTTTCAAATAACATTCCAGGTCCGTCCACTTTTGGAGTTTCAGTTTTGGCTGCCGGTTTTGCAGCAGCTTTTTTTGCTTGTGCGTTGGCAGAAGTAACACCAAAAGCAACTAAGGCAGCAAGTAAAATTATTTTTTTCATCTTATTATGTTTTTAAGTTTCTAAAGCAAATCTATTTAAAATTTAAAATCCTGTCTTTTTTTTTGCCTTAATATTAAATTAATTTTTTTAGCAGGGTATTCATCCTAAATTTTTAAATTCGCTATCTCATTTAATTAAATCCAAATTACATTGTCAGCCAAGGAAAGCAAATCTAAAGAAAGTAAAGTCAAAGAAACCCCTTTGATGAAGCAGTACAACGAGATCAAAGCAAAGTATCCCGATGCGTGTTTGTTGTTCAGAGTGGGTGATTTTTATGAGACTTTTGGGGAAGATGCGATTCGAGCTTCAAAAATTTTGGGTATTGTTTTAACCAAAAGAGGGGCAGGGTCTGATAGCGAAACCGCCTTGGCCGGATTTCCACATCATTCTTTGAATACCTATTTACCTAAATTGGTAAAAGCCGGACTTCGTGTGGCCATTTGTGACCAACTCGAAGATCCGAAAATGACGAAAACCATTGTCAAGCGTGGTGTAACCGAATTGGTTACTCCGGGAGTAGCGATGAACGATGAGGTTTTGCAAGCCAAATCCAATAATTTCTTAGCCTCTGTCTATTTTAGTAAACGACAATTGGGCGTGGCTTTTTTGGATGTATCAACCGGTGAATTCTTAACAGCACAAGGCAACGAGGAGTATATTGACAAGTTGTTGCAAAATTTCAGCCCGAGTGAAATTTTGATACAGAAAAATAATAAAAACCAATTTAAAGAGGCTTTCGGAGAAGACTTTAATGTGTTTTATTTGGAAGATTGGGTTTATAAAGAAGATTACGCAGTTGAAACGTTGCAAAATCATTTTCAAACCAATTCTTTAAAGGGTTTTGGAATTGAAGAATTGCTGGACGGCATTATTGCTTCCGGAGCGATTCTTTACTATTTGTCGGAAACCCAACACAACAAGGTGCAACATATCACCAATATCCAACGCATAGCCGAAGACGCTTATGTTTGGATGGATCGCTTCACCATTCGCAATTTAGAGTTGTACCACAGTCATTCACAAAATGCGGTCACGCTTTTGGATGTAATCGATAAGACGCTTTCGCCTATGGGTTCGCGGTTGTTAAAGCGTTGGCTGGCTTTGCCTTTAAAGGATGTCAATAAGATAAAAGGGCGCCACGAAGTGGTTTCGTATCTTAGAGAAAATCAGGAAATACTGCAGAAGATTCAATATCAAATCAAACAAATCTCCGATTTAGAGCGTTTAATCTCAAAAGTAGCCACCGGAAAGATTTCACCTCGAGAGGTCATTTATTTGAAAGAATCGTTAGATGCCATTATTCCTATAAAAACCATTGCTTTAGAAAGTAAGCAAGAAGCTGTTAGAGTTATTGGCGATAATTTACACGCTTGTGATTTGTTGCGCGAGAAGATAAAATCTACTTTAAATCAAGAAGCGCCGGTATCTATTGCGAAAGGGAATGCCATTGCTTCTGGGGTTCATGCCGAGTTGGATGAATTGAGAAGTATTGCGTTTTCAGGGAAAGAATTTCTGGAAGGTATTGAAATCAGAGAATCGGAAAGAACCGGGATTTCTTCGCTTAAAATATCCTTTAACAATGTTTTTGGGTATTATATTGAGGTGCGAAATACGCACAAAGACAAAGTGCCTTCTGAATGGATTCGCAAGCAAACTTTAGTCAATGCCGAAAGATATATTACAGAAGAATTAAAAGAGTACGAAACCAAAATTCTCGGAGCAGAAGAGAAAATTCATCAAATCGAAAGTCATTTGTTTGAGCAATTGGTTGTTTGGATTGGCACTTACATCAAACAAGTGCAGTTGAATGCTAATTTGGTAGCGCAATTGGATTGTTTGACTTCTTTTGCGCAATTGGCTATTGAAAACGATTATGTTTGTCCAATAATAGATGATAGTTTCGAATTGGAAATCACCAATGGTCGTCATCCAGTCATTGAAAAGCAGCTCCCGGTGGGTGTTCCTTACGTGGCTAATGATGTTTACTTGGATAGAGAAACCCAGCAAATCATCATGATTACCGGGCCGAATATGTCAGGTAAGTCGGCCATATTAAGACAAACTGCCTTAATTGTGCTATTGGCACAAATGGGAAGTTTTGTGCCGGCGGAAAAAGTGAGAATGGGTGTAGTGGATAAAATTTTTACCAGAGTTGGTGCCAGCGATAATATTTCGATGGGCGAATCCACTTTTATGGTTGAGATGAATGAAACAGCTTCTATCTTAAATAATATATCCGACAGAAGTTTGGTGTTGTTGGATGAAATTGGTCGCGGAACCAGTACTTATGATGGTATATCAATTGCTTGGGCGATAGCGGAGTTTTTGCATGAAAATCCTGCTCGCGCTAAAACGCTTTTTGCTACGCATTATCATGAATTGAATGAAATGAGTGAGTTGTTGCCGCGAATTCAAAATTACAATGTGTCTGTAAAAGAATTAAAAGACACGGTACTTTTTATTAGAAAACTGGTTAAAGGTGGTAGTGCGCACAGTTTTGGTATTCACGTGGCTAAAATGGCAGGAATGCCTCAAATGGTAATACAGAAAGCCCAGAAGCTTTTGAAAAAACTGGAGAAGAATCATTCCAGTGATGCTTTAAATACTATCAAATCGGCTAAGGATGATATGCAGCTTAATATCTTTAGTATGGATGATCCTTTGTTAGAAGAAATCAGAGAAGATATCCTAAATTTAGACATCAATACATTGACTCCGGTAGAAGCTTTGATGAAGTTAAACGAGTTAAAAAGAATGTTGTTGAAAAAATAATCAATCGGTTGATTTTGCTAATCAGTGAATTAGATTTTAGAAAAGTTTTTTTCAAAAAAAGGTTTGTATAATTCAATTTTAGTGTTACATTTGCATCCGCAATACGGCGCAAGTGTTGCGGTTCTTATAAAATTTGAAATGCGAAAATAGCTCAGTTGGTAGAGCGCAACCTTGCCAAGGTTGAGGTCGCGGGTTCGAGCCCCGTTTTTCGCTCAATATCCAATACGCTCGGATGGTGAAATTGGTAGACACGCTGGACTTAAAATCCAGTGAACAGCAATGTTCGTGCGGGTTCAAGTCCCGCTCTGAGTACACAGAAAACCTGTAAATCTTTAATTTAAAAGGATTTGCGGGTTTTTCTTTTTTAATCTGCCATACATTTGCCAGAGAATCCGATTTTTAGTGTTCTGATTGTTTATTTTTTGTGAGCTAGTTAAAGGGTAGGTAACGGGTAGTTGATTTCAAAAATAAGGTCAAGGTGATGTCAAGGTAATAACCCCCGAAAATAGGGCTAAATTTTTATGTCCTTTTTTTATTTTACCCCGATAAATACTTTCGTTGATTATTAATTTCAAATTCATAGAACATGAAAAATTTAATTATCGAATTACAGTCGAAAGTAGATAGTAAAAGAAGGTATCTACAGTCAGAAGTTTGTCTTTTGTTAGACAAAATCATCAATCACCAATCTATTGATTTCGAGTCCAAATCGGAACTTATCCAATTGAAGGCCTCCGTCAATAAAATTCACTTTGAATATTGGAACCGGCACGCCTCAAATGAAGAGGCTTTTGTGTTGATTAATCACTATGTTAAAAAAGCTTTAGAAATCCTTAAAAACAGAAAACCCCTCGATTGAGGGGTTTGTTTATCAAAAATCTATTTTCTCCAATTTACATTACCAAGTTTCCAAATCTCATGGCCAAGGTCAATGGGTTTTTGGTTGTTTTCAAACTTTTTACTTTTTATGGCACGAACGACATCATCAAGCTTTTGGTTTATTCTCTCATCAGTAAAACCATTATCAAAATTGAATTGAAAGTCTCTTAGTTTTAAACTATCATCTTTGACGGTGTTCATCATTGATAATCTCAAGTACCTTTTGTACTCATCGAAGTTTTTCCAAACGATATCATCTTTCCCTAAATGCGTAATTGTTGGCTTTGCCGGAGTGATTCTTGGATTTGAACCATCAGGACCGGTAATGATCTCTGGAACGTAACCATCACCAACAACCGCTAACTCTTCCGGTCCGCCTTTACGTCCGGTTTTGTATTTTGGTAGTGGCGTAGCTAAAACTGTGGCTGTTTGAATTGCTCCCAATCCTATAATGAAAGGCAATAGAGAACCCCCAAAGACCGGACCCAAACCAATTGGCGGAGGTGCTAAAGCAGCAGCCGAAGCCATCGCGGTTTGAGCTGCAATTGTAGCTACATTCATAATCTTATTGAAGACCGCTGCATCATACTCGGCTTTTTTCTTCTTTTTCTCTAAAGCGACTCGTTTCCTTTCTCGTTCTTGCTCAAGAGCTGTTTTCAAAGCTTCGTTGTTTCCGGCAGCTTCTATTTCACGATTGTAGTAATCATCATTGGCTTGAATTTCAGCGTCTATGTTTGCGATTTTTGCATCGAAAATAGCATTGGATAAATCGACTAAAGCATCTTTGAGTTGAAATGCCATTTCTTTTACCCTTTGGTAAAATTCTTCTTCAAGCTCAGTTTTCTTTTTTGATTTTTCCTCTGTAGTTTTCAAATCGAGCTCAGAAAGTTCGGCTTTTGCTTTAGCAAGCTTATTCTCAATGGCGACTCTTTCCTCGACAGAAATTTTAGAGTTTGCTAATAGTGACTCCAATTCATTGATTTGAATCTGAAGACCTTCTTTTGCGGCTTTCTCTTTAATTTCATTTAATCTTCTTTGGTGATCTTCTTCAGCTTGTTCAATTAACTTATTATTACCTTTGGCCGCGTCTAGTTTTTGCTGATATAATTCGTTTTCATTTTTTAGAGCCTCTTGAAGTCTAGTGTCCTGAGCTAAAAGTTCACGATCAATCTGTTTTTGAACTTTTGCCACCTCAGAATCAATGATAGTTTGTTTGTCACTTGCAGACTTCTCTTCTAAATTTTTCTTATCGGCATAGTATTTTTCAAGAATTAATTTTTCTTCGTTGGTTAAATTCTCAATTGCTAATTTTCCCGAAAGTATCGAAGCGATTCTTGCCTCAGAATCCTTTTTGTAAATTTCAAGTTTCTGTTTTGAAAAATTCTCTAATCCATCTTTTTCAAGTGCATACTTCATTAAATCGTTAGCTAGCGTTTCATTGTTTTTAGACTCTTGCAATTGCTGAATATTGAGAAGGGCATTGATTTTCTCTTCGGTTGTTGCCTTATCTGAATCAATGATTTTTTGATTGTTATTGATTTCGTTTTGATAACGGAATTGGCTCAACTGATAGATGGCATCATTTACCTTTTTGGCATTTTTCAAACCGTTATCCTGTTTGTCCTTCTCGGCTTTTGCAGTAGAATAGATTTGTTCGCGTTCAGCTGTCAATGCAGCAATTTTAGCCTTAATAACGCGACCTTCTTTTCCGGTCTTATCCGAAAGACCTTTTACAAGTTCCTCTTGGGCTTTTATTTCAGCATCTATAACCTCGATTGTTCTTGGTAGATTAGCTACTTTATTATTTACCCTTGCATCTTCCGCTTTGGCAGTTTCCTTTTCAGCTTGGCTTAACCCTCTTAGATCTGCAAGTCTACCTTTTGAAAGGATTGCCTCGGTTTTGTAAACCGAAAGCTTTCTCTCTTCTTGAGCTATGAATTCGGTTGTAATACTACCTTGTCCTTCATACTTTCTATAATTCTCAAGTGCTTTAGTTTGAAACTTAATTTGTTCGGCTAAATCCTTTTGAAGCTTGATTTCATCATTTATAGCTTTCTTTTTGTCAATTTCAAGGACTTTAGCGTTTTCTTTATTGTATTCAGCTAATAATTTTTGGTTGAGTTTTAAAGCCTCCCCGTATTTATTTACGGCCGTTACGGCTCCAGGAACTACTTTGGCTAACTCACTTACAATTCTTTGCATTTCCTTTTGCTCTTCAGTAGTTAACTTAGTTTCGCCGCCGAGTTTTTTAGCCTTTTCCTGAAGCTCCCCGTATCTATCAGTAAGCTGTTTTGTTGAAGCGGCCGTTTTAGTTAATTGCTCTCTGTTTTTTAAGAAGTTTTCGGAGCTTTCCTTTGTTCTAGCGGCTGTAGTATCAACAGACTCATTGAATTTGTCTAAAGCATAAATAGCAGAAGTAAGAGCTGTTATAATTAGAAATAAGGCGTTTGCTTTCAAAGCAGTATTAAATCTTTGCCATGCGGTTGTAGCTCCGGTTGTGGCAACTGTATTAGCTGTTTGTGCTGCGGTTCCGGCTACAGTAGCTGTGGTATTAGCAGTTTGAGCCACAGTAGTTTCTACAGTTCCTAATGTTAATAGTTTTTGCTGTAGTGACGCAACAACTAAAGCAGCTCTATAGGCTAGCCATGCAGTGGTAATTATTGTGAGAACATCAATAATCGTTTTTAAATTTCCTGATAAAAATCGGATTCCGCCGGATAAAGCCGAGCTTGCACCGCTGGCCTGATTGGTGTCGAGAATGTAATCTTCCCAAGCAGAGGATAGGATTTTCAACTCTGAATCCAAAGACTTCAATTGCTTATCGGTTAATGATTTCAAAGCGCCTTCTGAATTCTCATAAGCCAAAGTACTTTCGTTGATTTTCTCGGTATTGTTGGCTAAAATCAAACCGATTTTACCGGCTTCTGCACCGAACAAGTTTGAAGCCAAAGCCAATACTTCCAACTGATCACCACCATCTTTTTGGGCTTTGTTGATTTTCCCTAAAGCATCTTCCAAGGTTAACCCTTGATTAGCTAAACGTGCAAAGGCTGTAGAAGTTAGTCTTCCGGCACTTTCGGCCTTTATTCCATTATCAGCCAATGTACCAATAATGGCTGCAGTTTTTTCAATTGGGATACCTAAGGCACGTGCCGCTGGTGCAAGGTAAGAGAATGAATCTCTTAAGCCTTGGAAATCTAAAGCGGAACGATTAGCACTTTCAGCCAAGATATCGGTCACTCTTCCGGCTTCTTCGGCTCCTTCACCGTAGGCGTTCAAAATAGATTTAACGAGTGTCGCGCTATCCTCGGCCGTAGCTTGAAGGGCAACCGATAAATTATTAACCGGTTCCAATAGCTTTTCGGCTTCATCTGTAGTGGAACCAAGCTTGATTAATTCGGTGGCCAACTTGGCCACATCGGTAGCACCGTTGATACTCGACTTGGCTACATCTCTAATTTTGGCTTCAAGAGGCGCGATTTCCGCTCTTGATTTTCCGGCAATGGCTCCAAGGTTAACCATTTCCTTTTCAAAGTTCCTAACGGTGGTGAAGGCATCTTTCACCACGGATACAAATAACTGTATTCCGGTAACTATTCCGAAAGCTTCAATTAACTTCTTAATTCCATTGTAAGCTGCTTCGGGATAGTTACCCACGTTTCTGTTAAAAGTTCCAACAGCGGCATCGGCTGCTCTTACCCTGGCATTTAACTTGTCAAATTCTTTTTGAGCAATTGAAAGCCTTTTGTTGTATTGATCCTGAGACTCGGAGGCTAATTTTCCGGTGGCAATGATGTCTTTTACTTTGTTTCCGGCAATTTGCACTTGAGCTGAAAGCTTTTTATAGGCGCTTTCAAGGGCCCCGTTTGCTATAACTTGCCTTTTTATTTCGGCATTGGTCTCCGCCAACAGAGTACGCTCTTTAATCAGCGCTTTGTTAGTTCCTTCTGTAGCTAGTTCATTCTTTCTTTTTGTGGAAATAAGCGCAAGCTCGGCTTGGTTTTGCTCTTTCCAAACGGTTATAGTTTTTTCGCCGATTTCGTTGGCCGCTTTTTGGTTGGCCTGAAACTCCTTATCGTTTCGGGAAGCTCTGAGTTTTAGATTAGCTTCGTTGAGTTCGAGAATTGTTTCAACAAACTTTTTATTAGCGGCTACTGCCTTTTCAGCGTTCTCGGCGTAGTCTTTACCCCAAACTAACGCCTCATCTTCTATGATTTCTCTTCTTGTTACTGCTCCTGACATCTTAATTGTTTTAAACGGTTGGTATTTGCTTTAACTTTTCAAACACTTCAAGCTGAAGTTTTGAAATTTCTGAAGATGTAATGTTTTCAGAAATTAAATCCCGGTTTAGAATAATTGAGTAAGCAACTAAATAATCTTCATCTTTGTAAAGACTTAAGTCCTTAGGTAGTGAAGTTAGTTTTGCTTTTAAAGTTTCATTTACAGATTTGATTTTCATCAAATCATCATAAAATGATTCCGGTTTAATTTCGAAACCAAAATCAATCAAAATCTTAATCAATCTGTAATCGTAATTGAAGCTCAAAAGAGCCTCTACAGATAATTGAATAGCAATACACTTGTAGCGTATGTATGTTAACTCAGTGATGAATTTTTGCGCCGGAAACTCTTTATTGTTTTCTAGCTCTCTTTCATTGGAGCCGTGTGAAATAGAAATATTCTCCATGGTATTTTACTCTTTAGGTTGTTCGTAGGTCTTTTGCTCATGCCAAACGATGGTGATGGATTCGGCTTGTTCATGGTCTTTTTTGTATCCGCCTAAGAATCTTAAAAGCTTATCAAATGGGTCTAAAGACTTGATTTTGATTTTTTTAAGATTTCCGACTAACTTTTTATTTTTACCTGAACCCGAGTATATTTCGGTTACTTCAAAACCCGAAATCATTTTCCTTGCATCTATTGGGATTCTATCAATGTCTTTTACGGTTCCGTCAGGATTGAACAAATCAATAGGGTCAAACCGCACCATTTGTGATAGCGCGGTTATCAACTCATCAATATCTATTTGATTTCTTTCCTTTAATTCTTTTTCAAGTTCTGAAATACTTGCCCTTATATTGCCCTTGTTAAATAAATCGAATGCTTTTCGATTTATTGTTTCAGGCTTCATATTTTCGGTTGAATAAGCCTCTCGATACGCTGCTGTTTTGTTTCCTAAACGAACGTAGGCCTGACAAAAGGCTTCTTGTTTTGGCGTGAGTTTTAGGTTATTATTGCTCATAGTAATAACCTTTTAGTCAGAATACCTAGCACGTTCAAGCATCCCTATAAAGACACTCTTACTGATTTCAACCCCGCTTTCATTCTCAATAAAGCAGCGGGAAAGCTCACTCATTTGGAAATTGGCGGCAAACTTCCCTTTGAGTATCGTTCCCTTAAGTTTGCGGTATGCTTTGAGGTAGTCTTCCATTTTTGCTAATAGCTCATGTTCGGCCTCCGTTTCGATATACACTCTGCAGCATCTTTCAAGTATTGCCTCTTTATCCGCATCAGATACAACGAAAGCATTATCAATAAAGGAAATGTCTTGAAGGCCTAAGAAGTAACGGCGGGACGCGTAAGCCCTGACTTTTAATTTATAGGCTTTGAGCTTGTTGTACGCCTGAACAAATCGGTCGGTTAAACATCTTTGATCTGTTTTGAACGAAACGCGAAGAGTTTCAATTGTAACATTCATTTTATCTAGTTGGCTCTCAAGGTTTTTTTCGAAAGTATCGACAACTCCGGCCGGTCCCTTCTTTATGATTTCTTTGAAAATCTCATTTGTGAAATCTCCAATCTTCAAAGCTTCGAAGGCTTCTTTGAGTTCGACCAAAGCCGGTTTGAATTCGGCCAAGTCAGAAACGATGTTAGCTAATAGCGCGGTGTCCTCTCGGAACATTTTTCTTTCTGCTTTTTTCATGATTTTAAAGATCGCTTAAGAGATTATTGACTTGATGTTGTTCCTCCGGCGAAAGACCTCCTTCGAGTTCTTTCACTTCATTTTGCAGTTTCTCAATCTGCTGTTTTTTTTCTTTGATTTGCTGTGCTTTGTCCATGTTTAAAATGGTGTTTTAAATTCTACTTTGAACAATCGCGTTTTTTGAAATATTATTTTTCTTCCGGGGGTTTTTGATTTAAAATGGTCTCCATTGCTCTTTCTGCGCTGAAGACGTATGATTTTTTAGGGGCACCAAACAATTTATTAACTGCGTCGTTAGCGGATTGCCTATGAGTTGAATCTGATTTTTGAATTTGATTATCTTTTAGTTTAAAAAGTCCTTGCCATCTTTTAGCCATCGACTGATGTATAATTGCAATCGCAGTTTGCTCATTGTTGGATGAAAGGTTGCTTAGTTCTTTGAGAGCAGCTTGTTCGCTTTGCTCTGATTTGTATTTGAATCGAAACTCTTTTAGCTTGTATTCTTTCCATTGGTTCCATTGGCTTTTGAAATCTTCAGAATCAAAAGGGAATATGACTTCAATCTCTTTTTCTTTTTTTGGCGCCGGTTTTTTTTCTTTTTCTTTTTTTGTCAAATACGAATTAATCCAATCTTTTAAATTTGAATCAATAACTCCATAATAATCATTGATAAGTTTGATTGTTTCTTTGTTTAACAGTTTTATATTTTCAATGTTTAATTCTTTGTATAAGGTATCAGAACTATTATCATTACTAGTATCAAATGATGTACTATACTTATTCATTACTATATCATCACTTGTATCAAATCTGAACATGTTAACAATACTCCCCTTCAAAGGATTTTTGCTTGGTTTGTATGAAATGAAATCCAAACTATCAAGCTCTTTGAGGCATTTCAAGTATGTATTAACAGAGCCTATTTTGGATAACTTCATAACGTCGTTTCTATTGATGCTTAAATCCGATTCAAAACCGCAACCATTCCATAATTGAAATAAAGCATTGTATAGGGCTATGTGAGTAGAATTAACATCAGCCTCATAAAGCTTTTGGTTTACATTGTTTAAATGGGCTATGTAGTTTATTTTTTGTTTCATACATTTGCTTTCAGTTGCTTGATGCCATAAGCGGCTTATTTTGAACACACATAAGAGCCCTTGAACAAGGCTCTTTTTTTTATACCTCGCTAATTGGGACTAATTTCTTTTGAATATCGGATTGAAGATAGAATACACGGTTTCCTAGACCTCTTGGTTTAAGAATGCCAGATTTTGACCAATTACTGAGCGTGACCAATGAAATCCCAAGCATTTCACATACTTGTGCCCGAGAAAGATACTTCTCTTCTGGTTGCTGAGGTTTTAAGTCTTTGAGTTGTTCTTGAAGTGCGGCTTTGATTTCTTTGGATAGAAGCTCTTGAAATTCATCCTTAGTGATGCCTTCAATCTCAAGCCTTTTCATCCTTCTTTTGATTTTTTCTTAGCAGCGGAATTGCTGCCTCGACATTAGACTTTTTGAAATAGAGTCTTAGATCTTTTTTTCTCACGGGTTTGAGTATTCCCTTTAGTCGAAGCGTGTCGATATACCCTCTTGAGCAGCCAATTATTTTAGCTGCTTCTGAAGCAGTAACTACCTCGACTGCTGTTGCAGTTTTTGGTTGCATGATAAAGAATGTTTTTGGGAAATATCTTGCCTACCGAGTGTCGTTAGGACTTTTTGAAGTATCGAATGATGTACAAATATAGTAAAGTTATTTTAAACTCAATACTAATTAAAAAAATAGTGATGTTAATAAGGATTGAAATTCACTTTGTATTTGTGGTATAGTTATTGTTTTTTTGTTGATAACTTAAGTGAAAACGATGATTAATTATTTTTAAACGGTATAAATAACCGATTAAATGCATATAAATCCGATTAAGTGCAAAATAAAAGTTAAACTTTAACACTTATATGTTGATAAATAACTATCTTTGCACTACAATTAGAACTAGTCATGAACGAGAAAACTTTATATAAAACTAACGATTTCGTATCTTTCATAAAAGACAGCGGGATTACTGTTTCTATAGAGAAAAATCCAGACAATTCTACTATAGAGCGAATCAAAAAACTTATCGCAAAGAAAAGAGCATTATTTGAATTTCAAAAGTCTCTTTTTAGTTAACTTCATATTTCAGAATGGATATTATTGAAGAGACTACTGCTCTAGGCGTTCCTTTTTGTCATTTCAGAACAATTAGCAATCGAAATCAATATAACCTGACTTATACTAAAACTGCCACCGAAAATCAGTATGAAGTCCACTTGATACCTTTGGTTATCCATCAAGTTAATGGTAAAACAATTTACGACAAAGATTTAAGGCGTTTTGTTTGCAACAAACTTTTAGACTTCATGGCAAAGAACAGGTGTTCTTTGTATTTCAATATAAACTGTATCGGGCTAAGTAATGAGTATTTGGTATGGAAATTTTTACGTTGGATCAGGCAGTATAAATCCCATGTTATTTGTGAGGTTAAGATAACCGAAGACAATTCAAACTCAATTAGATTTTTTGAGTTTTATATAAGCATGAGATAACTAAAAACATTTCAATTACTCAAACCAACTAAATCCTAATAAGATTCTTTAAGTGCTTGGCACTATTTTATCTAATCAGTATACAATTCTTTGCGTGGTAATATAAAAGAGCGAATACTTAATTCGCTCTTTTCAAATTCCACTTCCTGAATTTAGTTAGTATTATTTCCCGGAACTGACTGTCGGTGAAAGCGGATTTTTTTACCTTTTCAGCCGGTGCAACCTCAGCCGGTGCAATCATACTCCAAAACCTTTTCTTCTCATTCTCTGAAAGCGCTGAGTATACATTGAAGGCGGTTTCGGCTGTCATGATACTATCTTTTTGGCTCTAGTTATGAAATCATGAATCTCCATTCTGCCAATCTGCATTTCTACATAGATTTGGCCATAAGATTCATTGAGTGCTTCTTTGTCCTTTGGGCTCAATGCGAGATAGTCTGTCATGCTCATGCCTAAGAGCACAAACTCAATTTCATAGGGTATTTGGACCATATCTAAATCAATTAGCCCCATTGTATTGTCTACAAATGAATAATAAGCTTTTTGCTGTTTGTAGTACTCAAATAGGTTAGATTCATCGAAAGGAGTTTCGTTGAAAACTGACTCGATTGCTTTGAAGTAGATACCGGTGTCAATCTTTGAATCTGAATTTAGGTTCTTAGTCATAGTATTTATTTTACCTATGATAGTAACCATTTCAAGTAGATCAATACTATGTTTAAAAGTTTCAATTTCGTCACTAGAACTTAAAACATTCATTTCTATTGCTAGCTGGTTCCAGGCAAGATTTAGGTTTTTTTCTTTGGTTTGGATGTCGTTTAATACCATGGTTTTTTTTATTATTTGGTTTATACTAATTGTTGAAAGATGTAGCTTTTGCCGTCGATTGTTTGTTCGTAAGTCGGGCTTTCTTTGAATTTTTTACCGAGCCAACGGTAACTGTAAACTTTCGGCTCGATTGCAGCCATTTTTTTATGAAACTCCAATAGGTTTGTTTCAAATGCTATCACCTGATTATTTAGGCAGCAAACGAATAGTTTTGTAATGCGCTCGTTCATAATGTTATTCTTTAAAGTGAGTATTGAAGTCTTTGAAATAATCGTCGAAATTTCCGGTGTTGTTGGCCTTACCATTAACAAACACTTTTGGGCTTCCCGTTTTGTGATGGTATTCACCGCCGGTAAAGTGATGAGTTGAAGCGCTTTTTTTATGTGAAAAATAGATTGCTACCAAGAAAGTAACGGCAAAAATCGATATTGTTTCCATGACTATAAATTTTAATAGTGTAAATATAAGTGCTTTTATTTACACAAACAAATAAAATTTAATCTTTTTGCGGTTTATGAATATCTAAGAAATTTATTAGTTTAGTAAAAAATAATTTTGACATGGAAGACTCAAAGTATTTAGAACTCAAAAGGGAACTATCAAAGGAGAAATACAAGATTGTTTGGCAATCATATCTTTACTCAAACCAGCGTTGGGATTTGATGTTAGTTGCTATTTCAAGTGCGGGTATATATGCGATAGCTGAAATTGCAAAAACTTTTTATAATAAAAGTCAAATTTTGCCTTTAGAGTTTAAGGTGTCTGTTGTATTGTTGATGATCTCAATAATTCTTAATTTCATCTCACAGTATTTCTCTATAAAAATCCACAAAGACGACATGATAAATGCCTATTACGAAATCCTTCAAAAGATTAGTGAAGAAAATGAGAAGGAATATAATAAGAATGTTGATCAAATAATGAAAAACGATAAAACCGTAAATAGGTTAACTAAATATAGTATGTATACAATGATTATTGGAATCATTGTTCTTATAGTTAAAGGGGTGTCTATTTTTTAGTTGGTGGAGGGCTAGGTACTCTAGGTACTGATTTTGGTGTCGGCGATGGGACGTCTCTTCTGAGTGGAACATGTACCGGTTTTGTGCCAGGTTTTGGTGTTGGCTTGTTATTGTTTTGAAAGTCTCTCATTTTTCAAAAATTTAATTCATAACCAAAAATAGCTTTTAAGTCTGATATTACATAATCTTTTTGAGTTGAGGTATTTTTTCTCGATTCATTTCCGAATAAAACTTCATGAACAAATCAGCGTTCGAGTCTTTGTCTTCTCTTTGGTTAATGTATTGGAGGAACAGCGACTCTTTGCTGTGGCCGGTTATGCCGATTAGTATCGCTGTCGGAATCTTTTTGTAGTAGTTAGTCGCGAATGACCGTCTAAATGAGTGAGTTGTTATAAGCTCATGTTTCGGGTAAAAATCAAACTTCTTTCTTTTGGTTTCAGGATCTAGTTTTTTACCTTCTACCTTTTCATCAATTTCGGCAATTTTGCAAACGGTTTTAATATACTCGTTTAGCTTTTGAGTGCTTATTTTGTGTGGGAACTCGTTTTCGATTATGTCAATAATATATGGGTTTGCAATACCGATAGTTACAGACTTTCCGGTTTTTTGTTGAACCAGGTCTACATACATTGAGCCGGCTTTGTATCTGATATTGTCCTTTGTAAGATTGAGCAAATCATTTCCTCTTTGCCCGATTTCACAGCCAATTAATAGCCATTTCCGAGCGTTGTTCAAAGAAGAGTTATTGATTTCCGCTGCTTTAATCTTTTCAAGTTCATCAAAGGTTAGCGTTACTATGAATCGATCTTCATTGCTCTCTGAGAAGCCCTCAATTTGCTTTGTATATGGGTTTACCGGGATGTCGTTCTTTTCGGCATCAATACAAATAGTTTTGAGGTTGTCGATAACCTTACCGGAATAATTCAAAGAGTATTTCTTTGTGTTTACTAACCAATTTATTAGCCGGTCCACAAAAGCTTTATTCAAGTCTAGGAAGTTGATTTTCTTCTTGATTTCAGTTTCGTATGTCTCGATGAGGTTCTTAAAGGTTTTCAGGTTCTTAACTCTGTTTTCTGAAATGCCAAGCTTTGCGCGGCCTTTTATTTTCCTAGTATTGGCATTATCAATGATATGCTGTATATGATTTGTTAACAATCCGGAGGTAGACTTTTCAACTCTATTGAAACACTCGCTTATTTTCTTCTCAAGCCAGTATCTGTCTATAAGTAAACCTTTTGCGGTGTCCTCGTTATATTTATCAAAAATGAAGGCTCGAAGCTTATCTAAATTAGCCGAAAGTTGTTTGTTTTCGGCCTTGTTTTGTTTGGGTTTCTTTTTATCTTCGCTCCAATCACTAGGTAGAATAGAGAAGCCTGTTTTGAGTTCCAATTGGTTCTTTTGGCCAATAACAAAAACAAGTTTGATAGAAGTCGGTTTGTTAGAGTTTCCTCTAATCCGAAAGTTAACAGTTGCCATGGTAATTTATTTTGAACAGTCAAATTTACAAATAAATTATTTCTGCCAGATATTTGCCAGCGAATTGTTTTACTTTATTTTACTTCATTTTGTTCTATTGTGATTTTGAAAAGGCTTTAAAATGCCTATAATTATTAACTTTGTAGAAAATAAGTCTATTTTGTTAGGGGTTAAAAAATATTCAGATAAAGAGGTTTCAAGTCCCGCTCTGAGTACAAAGGCCTCTAACTTAGTTAGAGGCTTTTTTGTTTTAACCTGATTTTAAACTTCAATGGGTACTTTTGTAATCAGTAAACGATTAAGCGACGAATATAAATTTGAATTTGTTTCTCGAAAGGGGAAGCCGATTTTCACCAGTGCCAACTTTGAGTTGCGATTTGAGTGCGAAGAAGCTATAGAGCAATTTAAAGCTGCAATTGAAGAATTTACTTTTTTGAGATTTAAGACCGCAAAAGGGAAGTGCTTTTTTAAGGTAATGAAACACGATGCGGTTTTTGCAATCAGTAGAAAATATTCAACTGAGCTAATGATGCAAAAAGGGATAGACGAAATTGTAAAGTATGCGTCTCAGGCTGAGATTTTGGATTTTTCCTCAGGAGATGCTATTTTTTCGGAGTTGTAGAAAAGTTCAAAGTTTAGGAATGACAACAACTTAATAAAATAAGAAAAGCCACGCATTGCGTGGCTTTGATTCTTTCTGTAATTTAAAATTACTTAGCAGCAGCAGTTGTGTCAGCAGCAGCAGCAGTTGTGTCAGCAGCAGTTGTGTCAACAGCAGCAGTAGTATCAACAGCCTCAACAGCAGTTGTGTCAGCAGCTGGCTCAGCAGCAGCGTCAGCTTGTTTACAAGAAACTACAGTTAAAGTAGCAACAACAGCTAAACTTAAAAATACTTTTTTCATCTTACTTAATTATAAAAGGTTAATTATTAATTCGGAGCAAAGATATAAATTTTTTTATTCAGAAAAACTTTTATTTAACTTTTTTTAAAAATCATCTTTGAATTCCGCTTTTTATTTAGCAATAATCATGCCAGAACAAAAATGTTGGTAAAATTATTTTCTTTCTTTAGGGTAAATAATTTTCATTTCCTCAATTAGGTTTTTGGCATCGGCGAATTTATCTACTATAAACAATACATAACGCAAGTCAACCATAATGTTTCGGCAAATTTCAGGAGAATAATAAATATCACTCATCGTACCTTCCCAAACCCTATCAAAATTCAAACCAATCAAGTTTCCTTTGGCATCTAATGCCGGACTGCCCGAATTTCCTCCGGTAGTATGATTGGTAGCAATAAAAGCTACCGGCATTTTTCCGTTAACGCCGTATTTGCCATAATCTTTAGCGTTGTATAAATCAATTAACTTTTTAGGTACATCAAATTCATAGTCGCCCGGAATGTATTTTTCCATTACGCCGTCTAAATAAGTAAACGGTTCGTAAACCACTGCGTCACTCGGTTTGTATCCTTTAATTTTACCGTATGTTACTCTCAATGTACTGTTAGCGTCGGGGAAGATTCGTGCCGATTTAGGACTCAATTCCATAATGGCTTTCATATAGGTTCTTTGAGTAGCGATGTTTCTCAGGTTAATTTCGTCGTATTTAGGCGCTACTTTTTTCAAATGACTGTCGGCCATGGCTTTGATGATCTGAAAACCACGGTCTTTATTTAATTTTTCCAAAACAGTTTTGCTGTCTCCGGTAAGTAGTTCTTTGATTTTATCGTAGCTAACCAATTGTGATTGATTGAAAACTTCCGAAGCCAAATTCGTGGCGTTTACATTTTCAAATTCAGCCGGTAAAAAGGCTTTTGGGTATTTAGCAGTATAAATAGCGATTAACTGTTCAAATACTTTTTCGTCAACTTTAGCATTAAAATCTTTGTAAAAATCACCCAAGCCGGTAATTAAATTGTTTCTACGGTCGTTGAAAGATTGTTCACCTTTGGTGTTATAAATTTGTTCCAATTGGTACAATTTGTAGCCCAAGCTTAAAATTTCTGTATTGCGCAGAGCAATCTCGCTGAAAATATCTCTGGCTAAAGCATACTCTTGGATTTCAGTATAGTTTTTCTCAAAATCGGCTAACAAATTGCCGTATTCCGTTTCTTTGCCTGCTGCCGTAACTTTTTGTTGGAAATCGGCTTCAAATTGTTTTTTTACACCCACAGCATTGGCTTTTTTCAAACCTTTGGTTTCACCCATCCATTTTTTCCAAGAATTGGCAATGCTTGCATTTTTGGAGGCATACTGAATTTTGATGGCGTTGTCTTTACGCATAAATTCGTTTTGCACTTTTAAAGTAGTGTCTCTTATGGCTACTTTGGCCGGGTTCAGTGTATTTATAATTTGCTCAACTGCAACTGCCGGAAGGTATTCTTGGGTTCTTCCGGGATAACCCATTACCATAGTAAAATCGTTTTCCTTTAATCCTTTCAATGAAATAGGGAAGAAGTGTTTAGGCTTGTAAGGCACATTGTCTTTGGAATAAGCTGCCGGTTTGTTGTCTTTGTCGGCGTAAATTCGGAACAAAGAAAAATCACCGGTATGACGTGGCCAAACCCAATTGTCGGTATCGGAACCAAATTTACCGATGGAGCTTGGCGGAGCGCCTACCAAACGGACATCGCGGAAGGTTTCTGTTACAAATAAAATGTATTGGTTTCCGTCAAAAAACGTTCTGATGCTGTTTTCTTGCCAAGTTTCTTTGGGAAGCGTTTTATTTAACAAACTGATGTTTTCCTGAATTTTTTTCTGTTTGTCGCTTTCCGAATTTATTCCGGTTGTGCCTTCCAATACTTTAGCGGTTACATCTTCAATGCGCACGATAAATGTTACGAATAAATCTTTGTTAGGCAATTCGTCTTCCATTTTATAAGCCCAAAAACCATTAGTGAGATAATCGTGTTCTACGGTGGAATGACTTTGAATGTTGTCGTAACCACAGTGATGATTGGTTAAAATTAACCCTTTGTCTGAAATCACTTCGGCCGTACAACCACCGTCAAAATGCGGAACGGCATCTTTTAAACTGGATTGGTTTACCGAGTAGATGTCTTCGGCAGAAATTTTCATACCCAAGTTTTTCATTTCGCTTTCGTTCATTCCTTTTAATAAAGAAGGAATCCACATGCCGCCTTGTTGCGCTTGAACTTGTACAACAATAAAGAGGAGAAGCAGTCTTAAAAATTTCATGTGTTTCATTGGTTTGTATTTGAGGAGTTTGTTTGTTAATTGTTGTTGATGTGATCCAAAATCACCGCTGTTGCACCCTTATTCATTTGGACAAAGGTTTCGCAAATGTGTCCTTTTTCGTGGCGAATATCAGCATTCATAATCAAATTATTGAAGGCGTCATTCAGTTGATACTGATTAGTAATAGTAACGCAACCTTCCATATTGACTAAAGCCGTGGCTTCGGCAAAATGACTGTAATTCGGGCCAATCACTATCGGAACGCCAAAAGTAGCCGGCTCTAATATATTGTGAACGCCCGGATGACCAAATCCGCCGCCCACATAAGCAATGTCGGCATAACTGTAAATCTTAGTCAAAATTCCGATAGTATCAATGATGAAAACGGTGTAATCGGATAGCGATTTGCCTTCTTTTTCAGAAAACAATACCGTAGGTTTGGTAATTTGTGCTTTTAAGTCGGCAATTTGTTCTGCTTTGATGTTGTGTGGTGCGATGATAAATTTCACCTTGCTCGAGCACTGATTGATAAAAGTCACCAATAAACTTTCGTCTTTCGGCCATGAACTTCCAATTACAATAGTTGTAGTATCGTTTTTAAATGCTTCGATAAAATCCAAACGGTTATCGCGTCCCAATATAGAAACAACCCTGTCAAATCGGGTATCTCCTGAAATCTTTACATTTTGATGACCGATACTTAGCAGTAGTTTTTTGGAACTTTCATTCTGAACAAAAAAGAAATCAAAAGTTTGTAAAGCATTCCGGTAAAAGCCACCATACCATTTAAAGAACGCTTGCTTTTCCCTGAAAATCCCTGAAATCAAATAGGTTTTAATGCCGGCTTGTTTCAAGACTTTGAGGTAATTCGGCCAATATTCGTATTTGATAAAAAACACCAATTCGGGGTGCGTCAATGCTATAAATTTTTTGGCGTTGAATGCCGTGTCCAAAGGCAAGTAAACCGTTACATCAGCTACAGTATTGTTTTTTCTGACTTCATAACCCGAAGGCGAGAAAAACGTCAATACAATTTTGTAGTTAGAATATTTTGCTCTGATTTGCTCCATCACCGGTAATCCCTGCTCGTATTCACCTAAAGAAGCCGCATGAAACCAAATCGTTTTGTCTTCAGCCTTAATTTTTTCGTTGAGTGTTTTAAAAACGTTTTTTCGCCCATTAACAAACAGCTTCATTTTCGGACTAAAAAAGGCCAAAATCTTCATGGTAGCAGCAGCCAACAGTACGATAAAATTGTACAATAAAAACATCCCGAAAAATTTGATGCGCTAAAATACGTTTCTTTTACCGAATAGGAAATTCTACTTCAGAATTTCTTACTTTTGCTACGCATAATTTTTTACAAGATGAGAAAAATTCAAATGGTTGACTTGAAAAGTCAATACGATAAAATAAAAGATACTGTTAATGCTTCTATTCAAGAAGTTTTAGATACCACTACTTACATCAACGGCCCTTTGGTTCATGAGTTTCAAAAGGATTTAGAGGCCTATTTAGGAGTGAAACACGTTATTCCATGCGCCAACGGAACCGATGCTTTGCAAATCGCCATGATGGGATTGGATTTAAAACCGGGCGATGAAGTCATCACTGCCGATTTCACGTTTGCCGCTACTGTTGAAGTGATTGCCTTGTTACAACTAACACCGGTTTTGGTAGATGTGGACATCGTAAACATGAACATTTCTATCGAAGCGATTAAAAAAGCCATTACGCCAAAAACAAAAGCGATAGTGCCGGTGCATTTGTTTGGTCGCGCTGCCAATATGGAGGCGATTATGGCCATAGCCAAAGAACACAATTTGTACGTTATAGAAGATAATGCTCAAGCTATTGGCGCCAATTGTAAATTTTCAGACGGTACCAAAAAGAAAGCCGGAACCATCGGGCATGTAGCTTCTACTTCTTTCTTTCCTTCCAAAAATTTAGGTTGTTACGGCGATGGAGGTGCGATTTTCACCAACGATGATGATTTAGCACATAAAATCAGAGGGATTGTAAATCACGGGATGTATGTGCGTTACCATCATGATGTGGTGGGTGTGAATTCACGCTTAGACAGTATTCAAGCGGGGGTTTTGAAAGCCAAATTACCTTTCTTAGACGAGTATGGCAAAGCCCGTCAAAATGCGGCCCGAAAATATTCAGCTGCTTTTGAAGGACACAAAAATATCATTGCTCCAAGTATTTGTGATATCTGTGATTGCCATGTTTTTCATCAATATACTTTGAGAATCATAGATGGTGACCGCAATGGTTTAATGGAACATCTATTAGCCAAAGGAATTCCATGTGCTATTTATTACCCGATTCCGCTGCACAGCCAGAAAGCATATGCGGATGCTCGTTACAAAGAAGAAGATTTTCCGGTAACGAATCAGTTGGTGAAAGAAGTAATTTCGTTGCCAATGCACACCGAGCTTGATGACGAGCAAATCAAATTCATCACCGACAGTGTTTTAGAATACTTCAATTAATTATGAAAAAAGTCTTAGTAACGGGAGGTTTAGGTTTTATTGGTTCTCACACCGTAGTAGAGTTACACAATGCCGGTTTTGAAGCGGTCATTATCGATAATTTATCCAATTCTTCTATTTCGGTTTTAGACGGAATTGAGCGAATCATTGGCTACAAACCGTTTTTCCAAAATATTGATTTGCGTGATAAAGCAGCTGTTCAACAGTTTTTTGCCCAACATAAAGATGTGGTGGGTGTAATTCATTTTGCGGCATCGAAAGCGGTGGGAGAAAGTGTTGAAAATCCGTTATTATACTACGAGAACAACCTGAATACTTTGGTATACATTCTCCAAGAATTGTCCCAAATTCCTGAAGCTAATTTTATTTTCAGTTCTTCTTGTACCGTTTACGGACAAGCCGAAAAAATGCCGATAACAGAAGACGCATCAGTACAGCCTGCTATGTCACCTTACGGAAATACCAAGCAAATCGGAGAAGAAATCATAACTGATACCGCTAAGGTTACCAATATCAACGCTATTTTATTGCGCTATTTCAATCCGGTAGGTGCGCATCCAAGTGCTGAAATTGGGGAATTGCCTAACGGTGTTCCACAAAACTTGGTGCCGTTTATTACGCAAACCGGTATGGGATTGCGTCAGCAACTCTCCGTTTACGGCAACGATTATCCAACGCCCGACGGGACAGCCATTCGCGATTACATACACGTGGTAGATTTGGCCAAAGCACATGTGGTGGCTTTGCAACGATTACTGTATAAGCAAAACGCCGAAAAAGTCGAAACTTTCAATTTAGGTACAGGAAAAGGAAGTTCAGTATTGGAAGTCATTCAAGCGTTTGAAAAAGTTTCCGGGCAAAAATTACCTTATCAAATAGTAGGCAGAAGAGAAGGCGATATTACGTCGGCTTATGCCAATACCGATAAAGCCAATACCGTTTTGGGTTGGAAAGCCGAATTGACTTTGGAAGAAAGTTTGGCTTCTGCCTGGAAATGGGAACAAAAAATCAGAGGCTAATCTGGCTTCCAATCCTTGTTTTTCATGTCGTCAAAAACCGATTTCAAACTGCTTTTCTGTCTGTTTATTGTAGCAGTAGTTTGGGGTACCACCTATTTGGGTATTCGGATAGCGGTTGAAACCATACCGGAATGGTACATTACTTCGAGCCGTCAAGGATTGGCTGCCTTGATAGTCTTGGCCATTTTATTATATAGAAAGGAATTGGCATGGATTGGTTGGGAAAACTTCAAACTCCAATTTATTCCGGCTATTTTAATGATAGTGTTAGCCAATGGTTTCACTACCATAGCCGAAAAAACTTTGCCCAGCGGACTAACGTCTATCCTAAGCGCGCTCTCACCATTAGTAGTTTTTTTGGGCGGTACAGCTACCGGTTTGCAAAAACCAACCTTTAAAGGATTTATCGGGGTTTTGATTGGCTTTTTGGGTGTAGTTTTTATTTTCCGAGATGGCTTAGGCGATATTTTGGATCCGAATTATAAAACCGGTGTGTTGTTTCTCAGCATCGCCATTTTATCGTGGTCATTCGGAACCTTATATACCAAAATGCACACGCACAAATCCAATAATATAGCGCTGAATTTATTTTATCAGTTTTCTATAGCGGCTATAGTGCAGTTCGTATTGGCTTTGCTTTTCAACCCGAATGTCGATTTTAGTACTTGGAGTGCTCGCAGTATCGGAGCAACGTTATACCTTTCGGTTTTCGGTTCGGTGATAGCGTTTTTCGCTTACCATTATGCGCTCAAAAGAGTTTCGGCAATTCAAATTACAGTCTTGAATTATTTCAATACAGCCATAGCCGTGTTCTTAGGTTGGTTGTTGCTCGATGAGGTAATCACCTTCGATTTTCTAATAGCAACGGTATTGATTATTTTGGGTGTTTTCATAACCAACTATAAGCGACAATAAAAAATCCCACGCTTACACATGGGATTTTGACTTATTTTTTTACCGATTCTTTCAGCTTTTGAGCAGCTTCCTCCATTTTTTCAGCACTTTTGAGTTTGGCGCTGTCAATTTTGGCTTTGGTTTTTTCTTTTAACGAATCGATTTTGATGTTGGCTTTAATGGTAGCAGAATCTATGGTTTCGTTCACTTCTTCTTTTAAAGCATCTTTAGCGGCGTCTAACTTTTCTTGGGTTTCGTTTTTACAAGAAGCTAATAAAGCTACTAAGGCCAAGGATAAAACAATCTTTTTCATTTTTATTTTTATTTAATTTTTAATAATAAATTAGGATCAGGACAATTCTGCAAATAAAATGCCAAGGTTTTTGAGCTGCAAACCCCAGGATAATCACCCTTTTTGTTTTCCATATCGATGATGATTTGAAAATGCAAATGCGGTGCGTAATCGCCGTTTATAGGAGGCAAGCCTAATTCAGCAAATGGTTCGCCTTTGGCTATTGGCTGCCCGACTTTTTTATCTTTCAAACTCTCTAAACTCAAATGCCCGTAAAGCGTGTGAAATTTACAACCTTCAATTTCGTGTTCTAAAATAATAGTCGGACCGTAATCGCCCAAAGCTTCATTGTTTTGAAAACTGTGAATCTTACCTTCTAAAGCGGCATATATCGGTGCGGCTTCGTTTATCCACAGGTCTAAACCGATATGGATGTTGCGCTCGTCGGTATTTTCGTTTTTAAAGACCGTACTTCTTTGGTATAAATTTCGGGTTTCACTATAACCGCCAAAGGCAATTTGTGCCTGATGATTATCCAAATAACGCTGTATAAAATGCTCATAATCTTTAGCGGAAGTTAAGGATTGTTCGGCTAAATTGGTGTTGGTTACCGATAAATCCAATGCTACATAATCTGCATAGTCAATGTGGTTGGCAATGACTTTAGCCGATTCGGTTTGCTGTAAAATATCGCGTATTGTATTCATGGTACACAAAAATAAGCAATCCTCGTAAAATCAATGTTTCACGAGGATTGTATTTTATAGTTATTTTCGAAATGTATTAAGCCGAAATCGTTTCTACTTCACGATCAATTTTGTTGACTAAGCCAACTAAAACTTTTCCGGGGCCAACTTCCGTAAAACTTGTCGCACCGTCTTTAATCATTTGCTGTACCGATTGGGTCCATTTTACCGGAGCGGTCAACTGGATGATTAAGTTTTTCTTGATTTCATTGGCATCAGAAACGGCGCTGGCTGTAACGTTTTGGTAAACCGGACAGCTTGGTGTGTGGAAAGTAGTGGCTTCAATAGCGGCGGCTAATTCTTCTCGGGCCGGTTCCATCATAGGCGAATGGAATGCTCCGCCTACCGGTAATAATAAGGCTCTTTTGGCACCTGCAGCTTTCATCGCTTCACAAGCTTTTTCCACGGCTGTAAATTCGCCCGAAATTACTAATTGTCCGGGACAGTTGTAATTGGCTGCTACGACAACGCCATCAATAGAAGCACAAACGTCTTCTACAATTGTATCGTCTAAACCTAAAACAGCCGCCATAGTAGAAGGTGTAATCTCACAAGCTTTTTGCATGGCTATCGCACGTTGGGAAACCAACTTCAAGCCGTCTTCAAACGACAAAGTACCATTGGCTACCAAAGCAGAAAACTCTCCTAATGAGTGACCGGCAACCATATCGGGTTGGAAATTTTCTAACGTTTTGGCCAAAATCACCGAGTGTAAAAATACGGCCGGTTGGGTTACTTTGGTTTCTTTGAGTTCATCGGCAGTGCCTTCAAACATAATATCGGTAATTCGGAAGCCTAAAATTTCGTTGGCTTGTTCAAAAAGCGCTTTGGCTACAGCCGAATTTTCATATAGGTCTTTGCCCATTCCGGTGAATTGAGCGCCTTGACCGGGAAATACGTATGCTTTCATAGAAATAAAATTAGAGGACAAAAATAAGGATAACTGCGGAATAAAGAACAACTCAGGTGAAATTGTAACTTTAAGGTGTAGATTTACGTCAAATAGCTAAACTTAAAACCCAAAAAACGATGAAAAAGTATTTACTGTTTGTGATTCTTTTCTTTTTACTGATTTATTTAGTAATGCCTGTCCTTAACTATGGTTTTTACAGTGTTGGCGTCATTATTTTAGTATTGTTGTTCTTCTTGTTCTTATTCTCTTTAGGGATTACTACCGACAAAGCCGGAAAGAAATTCATTGTGAATCAAAGACCCAAAAAGTGGATACTTTTGACTATGGCAATTGTTCTTGTTTATTTAACAATATTGCCTTTAATCACTTCAGCCACCTTTTTGTACACTTCCAAGTATCAAAAAATGATTGGAGAAGTGAAGAAAGGGAATGAGATTTCCAAACACATAGCACCAATTTCTATGGACAAAATCAGAGTAGTTGATCAGGAGTTGGCTTATTTGTTAGGTGAAAAAATTATCGGTTCTCAACCGGCTCTCGGAAGTCAGATTCAATTGGGGAGATTTTCGATACAAAAAGTCAACAACGAATTGTTTTGGGTGGCGCCATTGTTGCACTCCGGATTTTTCAAATGGTTTAACAACCAAGAAGGAACACCGGGCTATGTGATGGTTTCAGCTACTAACGAACGCGATGTCAGATTGGTAGAAACGATAGACAATCAACCGCTCAAAATAAAATACCAACCGGGAGCCTATTTCCAAAGCGATATTCACAGACATGTTTATTTTAACGGTTATGCATCTACCGGTTTGGAAGATTTTGTTTTTGAAATTGACGAAAAAGGAAATCCGTATTGGGTGATTTCGACTTACCAAAAAGAAATCGGGTTTTCGGGGAAAGATGCTACCGGCGTTTTAGTGGTAGATGCCCAAACCGGAGCGATTCAACAATATGCTATAGCCGATACACCGGCCTGGGTAGATCGCATTCAACCTGCGGTAATTATAGAAGAACAGTTGAACGATTGGGGCGAGCTGATTAACGGCTATTGGAACTTTTCCAACCGTGATAAATTGCAAATCACTGAAGGGTTAACTTTGGTTTACGGCAAAAATGACCGTTCGTATTGGTACACCGGATTGACTTCTGTGGGCAGCGACGAGAGTGCTGTTGGTTTTGTTTTAGTCGATACTCGAACTAAAGAAACCACTTTTTACAAACAAAGTGGTGCTACAGAATATGCCGCTCAGCAATCGGCTGAAGGGAAAGTGCAAGAAAAGGGTTATCGCGCTTCGTTGCCCATCCCTTATAACATCAACAATATTCCCACTTATGTCATGACTTTAAAAGATGACGGTGGTTTGGTCAAAATGTACGCGATGGTAGCCATTAACGATTATACTATAGTAGGCGTTGGAAACTCGATGAGAGAAACTTTAACGGCTTTCAAGAGTGCCTACAACTCTTCCGGCAATAAAATAAACCCGAGTAGTACGGAAGCTAAAAAAAGTATTAAATCTGTGATTACTCGAATTCAGAATGATGTGAAAAATGGTAACAGTTTTTACTATTTCACCATCAAAGATTATCCGAGAATATTTGTAGGTTCTACCCAAGTATCCGGAGAGTTACCCATTACAGTAGTAGGTGATAGTGTGGAGATTTCATTTGATATTGATGAAGAAAAAATAATCGATGTCACCCGATTTGACAATAAAGCTTACCAATAATCAAAAAGCCCTAACAGCGGTTAGGGCTTTTTTATAAGTTGATGTTCGAAACTATTTCTTTCAATGTCTGATCCAATTCGGAATTAACAATTTTTCCGTCTTTAAAATTATCGTGAAAACTCGGCAAAGAAAAACTTCCTTTCAGGTCAGCGCCTTGAAAAGGAAATCGTTTTGAAGCGATGTCCAAAACACTGGAGCCGCCACGAGCACCGGGAGAAGTAGCCAATAAAAGCATGGGTTTTTGTTGGAAGGTTTTAGCGTTGATACGAGATGCCCAATCCAAGATATTTTTGAAAGCGGCTGAATAAGCGCCGTTATGCTCGGCCAAGGAAAGCACTATGAAATCGGCACTTCCGATTTTATCATAAAACTGTTGTGCTAAAGGATGAATCCCGTTTTCCATTTCACGGTCTACCGAAAAAACCGGCATATCATAATCGTTTAAATCTAAAATTTCAACGGTGGCATTTTCAAATAAACCAGCGGTATAAACAGCCAATTGTTTGTTAATGGAATTCCGGCTCGACGAACCGCCAAAAGCTAGTATTCTTTTCATTTTGCTTGGTTTAAATAATACGTCAAGGCGCCCGACGGACATTTGTTTATGGTTTCAATGATTTTTTCCGTTGTCGAATTTTCCGGAGTAATCCAGGGTTTTGCTGCCGGTTTAAATACGTCCGGATTGTTTTTGACGCAATTAGCCGAATGAATGCATTTACCCGATTGCCAAACGATGGTTACTTCGCCGTTGGTGTATTCTTTGGTTAGGTTTTTAGGATCCATGTTTTTTAGATTTTAGTGTCGATTTGTATTTGGTTTTTCAGAATTTTAGAGACCGGACATTTTTCGGCAATCAGCAATAATCGCTCTTTAATTTCCGGACTTACTTCGTTTGAAAACGAAATGTCACGAGTGATGGTAGTGACTAATTCGCCCTTAATTTCCTGAGATAAGTTTAGTGAAATGAAAATTTCCGGGATATCCCAACCTTTGCGGTCAATATACATGCGTAGGGTGGATAAAGTACAACCGGCCAAAGAGGCTAAAAAAGTAGAAAACGGATCGGGACCGATATTTTGTCCGCCCACATTTTCCGGTTCATCCATCAACAAAGTGCCATTGCGCCATGTGATGGAACACAAATATTTTTGGGTACCAATTTTACCTTCTACGTTATTTTCTAAAAGATTTGCCATAACTATTAATTATAAAACGTCTCTAAATTCGGCCACCTTGTCAAATACACTTTTGGCAAACGGACAGAGCGGGATGATTTTGAGGTTGTTTTCTCGAGCATATTCCACGGCTTTGGTGACCATTTTTTTGCCAAAGCCTTTGCCTTCATTACCGGGATTGACTTCGGTGTGATCGATGATGATTTTATCTTCGCCGGCAAAAACAAAGGTCATCATGGCTTCTTGCTTGCCCTCTATTTCAATGTAAAAAAAGCCTTTTTTGCCCTCAATTTTAAGTTGTACTTCGTTTTGCATCTTTTTAAGGTTTAACCGCAAATTATTTGGTTTGCGAATTTGCGGTGATTTCTAATTATTGAAACATTGGTACTTCCATCAACAAGATTTCAGCATCGGAAGTAGCTTCAAAAGTTACTTTTTCAAATTCTGTTATCCCTAAGCCATCGCGTTGGGCCAAGTCTTGTCCGTCTACTTTCACACTTCCTTTGATTACAAATACGTAAAGTCCGTTGCCTTCTAATTTACGGCTGTATTCCAAAGTTACGCCTTGGTCTAAATTGCCCATGTGAAACCAAGCATCTTGGTGGATCCAAACACCGGCATCATCGGTATTAGGAGATAAAATTTGTTGTAACTTATTGTGACGGTCGGTGGTGTCTAAGGTTATTTGTTGGTAACGCGGTTCCACATTGCGGTATTTCGGGAAGACCCAAATTTGCAGCAAATTGGTTCTGCGGTCGTGATTCGGATTGAACTCACTGTGTTGGATTCCGGTTCCGGCACTCATCACTTGTACATCACCAAATTTGATGACTTCGGTATTGCCCATGCTGTCTTTGTGTGCCAAATCGCCTTCGAGCGGGATGGTGATGATTTCCATATTGTCGTGCGGATGGGTACCGAATCCCATACCACCGGCCACTATGTCGTCGTTTAATACGCGCAAAACGCCAAACTGTACTCGGTCGGGATTATAGTAACTGGCAAAACTAAAGGTATGGTGCGCATCCAACCAACCATGATTGGCATGTCCTCTGGTTTCGGCTTTGTGTAAAATGGTATTTTTCATAGTATATAAATTTAGTAATTATTATGATACAAATTTACAATCAAGAGTAAGCGGAGACACTTAATGTAGATTAAGAAGTGAGTTGACAGTTGCAGTCACAGTTTTCAGTTTAGTATTTCTATAAACTGGGACTGAGTACTTAGACTATTTTTTAAGCATTCGCGCTTTCATTTTACTAAAAAATTCAGGAGTCACGCCAATGTAAGAAGCAATTTGTTTTTGCGGTAATTTTTGAATGAGTGATGGGTATTTTTTGCAGAATTTTTCATAGCGTTCTTCAGCGGTTAAGCTTAGGTTGTCCATCAGACGTTCTTGGTTGGCCACCAAAGAGTTTTCGATTAAAATTCTGAAAAAGCGTTCCAATTTTGGAATTTCAAGGTAAAGTTGTTCTTGATTTTCTTTAGAGAGGACTATGATTTCGGCATCTTCCATTACTTCAATAAAAAGATTACCGGGTTTTTGGGAAAGTAAACTGTACATGTCGCTAATCCACCAACCTTCACAAGCAAAACTCATCACATGTTCGACTATGTTGTCGTTAATGCTGAAGCTGCGCAACAAACCCGAATTCACAAAGTAGCCATCCTTGCAAACCTGACCGGCATTTTGTAAAATGGTTTTGGCTTTGACTTGTCGCGTTTCGGTTTTAGACAAAAACAGTTGTTCCTCTTCGGGTGTTAGGGAAATGTGTTTGGCGATGTTGTCTAAAATCAGGCTCATGGTTTCAAAAATACGAAAATAGCGCCAAAAAAAGCGGCCTTTCAGAAACGAAAGGCCGCTTGATTTTTAATGTTGGTGACCGTCGTGGTTGTTGTGGTCTTCTTTTTTTAGTGGTAGTAACTTAAAACTCGAAGCTACGAATCGGTCGTTTTTAATTTCTCCCACGACTTCCGCTTTTCTGATGGCTGAGCAAAACCCATCATCAGCGTGAGCATCTCCGTGTTTGTTGATGTCGGTTCCGTCTACAAAATAGGTTTTTCCATCTATGCGAACAGCTAAATCACAACCGGCTTTGCCTTTCATTCCGAATTGGCATTGTCCGCAAGAAGCTTCTACTACTTGTGGCTTTTTTTCTTGGGCATTCATGGCGTTGATTCCTATAGTAAGGAAAGCCAATAACAATAATTTCTTCATTATTATAAATTTACGGTTACTAATTTTGAGGTTTCTTTGGCTCTTTCTACTACGTTTTCAATTGGAGTTTCTAACGAATCATGTGTTAAAACGACTCCCATTCTGCGGTAAGGACGAGCACTTGGTTTCCCAAAGATACGAAAATCAGTTTTAGCTAAAGCAGCCACGTTTGGAATTCCGCTGTAGGTTGGGTTAGTTGAATGGCCATCGGCCAAGATTACAGCACTGGCTCCGGCTTTTTCCAACTTAATTTCAAAGATTGGTAAGCTCAAAACGGCGCGCAAATGCAATTCAAATTCGTTGAAGTTTTGCGTTCCGGCTAAGGTTACCATACCGGTATCGTGTGGTCTTGGTGATAATTCTGAGAAATAAACACCATCGTCGGTCAGGAAAAATTCAACGCCAAATAAACCCGCGCCGCCCAACGCTTCGGTGACTTTTCGTGCCATGTTTTGGGCTTCTTGAAGGTCTTTGTCGGAAACTTTGGCCGGTTGCCAACTTTCTTGGTAATCGCCACGCTCTTGTCGGTGACCGATTGGCGCACAGAATAGCGTTGGGTTGTTGTTTTGCGTTACGGTTAGTAAGGTGATTTCGGAATGAAAATTGACAAATGCTTCTACAATCACTTCGATGATATCGCCACGTGACCCTTCCTCGGCGTATTGCCAGGCTTTTAAAATATCGGCTTCGGTTTTGATGGTGGATTGGCCTTTGCCGGAGGAACTCATCAACGGTTTTACGACACAAGGAATGCCGACTTCCGCTACTGCTTTTTGCAGTTCTTCGGCTGAGGTTGCGTAGCGGTACTTGGCGGTTCTCAAACCTAGTTCTTTGGCAGCCAAATCGCGGATGGCTTTGCGGTTCATGGTAAAGTTGGCTGCCTTGGCCGATGGCACTACCGTTATGCCTTGTTTTTCATAATCGTAAAAGCGTTCGGTGCGAATGGCTTCGATTTCGGGCACGATAAAATCCGGTTGGTGTTGGGCTACAATGCGGTCTAGTTCAGCGCCATCGAGCATGTTGATGACTTCGAAGTGGTGGGCGACTTGCATAGCCGGAGCATTTTCGTAACTGTCGACAGCAATAACGGTTTGTCCGATGCGTTGGGCGGCGATGACGAATTCTTTGCCTAGTTCGCCGGAGCCGAGTAAAAGTATTTTTTTAGTCATGTTTAGACTTTTTAGATTGTTAGATTTTTAGACTTCTTAGATTTAAAAAAATCAGAACTTTTACGAAAGTGTCTGACATTCTAAAATGTCTAAGCGGTCTGTTTTGCGTTAAGGATTGAGGCGATATCCTCGCAGTGTAGCGGAGAGATAAAGCCGAAAGCCTGACCCAAAGGGTAACGCTATAAAAAAGCCCCAAGTTTCCTTGAGGCGTATGGTTTTAAGCTAATGCTTCCTTAATTCTTTTAAAAGCTTCTGTCAGTAAGCCTTCGCTGGTGGCGTAAGACAAGCGGATGCAGTTCGGGTTTCCGAAAGCGTCGCCGGTAACGGTTGCCACATTGGCTTCGGAGAGCAAATACATAGAGAAATCGTCGGCGTTGTTGATGGTTTTGCCTCGTAATGTTTGGCCGAAATAGGCGGAAACATCCGGGAACAAATAGAAAGCGCCTTCAGGCACGTTGATTTTGAAGCCCGGAATTTCTTTGGCTAAGGCGACTACCAAGTCTCTGCGGTTTTTGAAGGCGGAAACCATGTCGTTTAACACACTTGGATCAGCATCTACGGCGGTAATGGTGGCTCTTTGTGCGATTGAGTTAGCGCCTGAAGTGACTTGGCCTTGCATTTTGGTACACGCTTTGGCGATGATTTCGGGTGCGCCGATGTAACCAATTCTCCAACCGGTCATGGCGAAGGCTTTGGCGACACCGTTAACCGTAATGGTTCTGTCGAACAAGCCCGGAATAGTAGCGATACTGCAAAATGTTCCGGAAAAATTGATGTGCTCGTAGATCTCGTCGGAAACGATGTAGATATTTGGGTGTTTTTCTAAGACTTTGCCGATGGCTTCTAATTCTTCACGGTTATATACCGAACCGCTTGGATTGCAAGGAGAACTGAACCACATCATTTTGGTTTTAGGCGTGATGGCCTTTTCCAATTGCTCGGGCGTGATTTTAAAATCGCTTTCAACCGATGTTGGGACTTCTACCGGAACGCCACCGGACAATTTGATAATTTCGTAATAAGAAACCCAATAAGGAGCGGGAAGGATCACTTCGTCGCCTTCGTTTAGCATGACTTGCGCCACGTTGTATAAGGATTGTTTGGCACCGGTGGAAACCACTATGTTGCTGGGTTTGTAATCGAGATTGTTGTCTCTTTTGAACTTTCGGCAAATGGCCTCTTTGAGTTCTACATAACCGTCAACCGGGGTGTAAGTGCTGTAGTTGTCATCGATGGCTTTTTTGGCCGCTTCTTTAATGAAGTCGGGCGTGTTGAAATCGGGTTCCCCTAAACTGAGGCTGATAATGTCTTTGCCTTGGGCTTTTAATTCTCTGGCCAATGCTGCCATAGCCAGGGTTTGCGACGTAGATAGATTGTTAATTCTGTCCGATAAAATACTCATTGTGTTGTGTTTAAAATGGGGTTAAATAAACAGACGCCAAGTCGGCGTCTGTTTAGGTATTAGGCAAGCTGCGGTTGTCTTCCCAGTTCTTTCAAATGTTTGAAGTGAGAAATGATGGCCGCTCGCGTGGTTTTGAATTCGTAATAAGGCAACTCACATTCTTTGGCCGTTTGCTTCACTATCTCGGCGATTTTGCCGTAGTGAATATGGCTGATATTCGGGAAAATGTGGTGCTCGATTTGGTGGTTTAATCCGCCGGTGTAGTAGTTTACCAACCAGTTTTTAGGGGCAAAGTTGGCAGTAGTGAATAATTGGTGGATGGCCCAAGTGTTTTCGATTTCGCCGTTTTCATCCGGTACAGGATTGTGAGTATCTTCAACCACGTGTGCTAATTGGAAGACTACACTCAAAATGACCCCTGCGGTATAATGCATTACCAAAAATCCTAATACTACTTTCCACCAAGAGATTCCCATAACTATAGGAAGTACTAACCAAATGGAGAAGTAAATGACTTTAGTAATGATTAAGGTTGTCCAACGGATTGCCGGTTTTTTGAATTCGCCATAAGATAAGTTTCTTTTCAAATAGCGTTTCATTTGAAGGAAATCGGTAGTGATGGCCCAGTTAAAGGTTAACAAACCATACAAGAAGATGGAGTAGTAGTGTTGGAATTTATGAAAACGGTACCATTTGGCGGTTTTGGAAAAACGCAAAATTCGTCCGGCCTCTAAATCTTCATCGTGGCCTAAAATGTTAGTGTAAGTGTGGTGTAAAACGTTGTGTTGTACTTGCCAATTATAAACATTACCGGCCAAGATATATATACTGCCGCCCATGATTTTGTTGACCCACGATTTTGTTGAGTAGGAGCCGTGGTTTCCGTCGTGCATTACATTCATCCCAACGCCGGCCATACCGATTCCTATAACTACGTTCAATAACAAATAAGCCCAAAAAGGCATATCCATGGCTAATAAGATAAAATATGGAGTTAGGAAAATGGTAAACATCACAATCGTTTTAAGATGTAATTTCCAATTTCCGGTTTTGTCGAGGTTGTTTTCTTTGAAGTAGTTGTTTACTCTGGAGTTAAGTGTTCTGAAAAACTTGAGGTTGTCGTTCTTAGAGAAAACGGGTGTTGTGGTATTCATAAATAAAAGGGTATTCTAAAAATTTCCGTAAAGATAATTATATAATTATTTTAAAGATGATAAAGCTATCATAAATATCAACGAAAACGCTATTTTTGTTGAAAACTCTTTTTATGGAAGAAATTATTAAACAATTTCCTAATCTTACTGATAATCAGCTTTTACAGTTTCGTAAATTGGAAGCGTTGTATCACGATTGGAATGCGAAGATTAACGTTATTTCCCGAAAAGATATAGATGAATTGTACACCAAACACGTTTTACATTCGTTAGCCATTGCTAAAGTACAGCCTTTTGAACCCGGAACTTGCATTTTGGATGTAGGCACCGGAGGAGGTTTTCCGGGAATTCCTTTGGCTATTTTATTTCCCGAAACCCGTTTTTATTTGATTGATGTTATTGCCAAGAAGATCAAAGTGGTACAAGCGGTTGCTGAAGGTTTGGGTTTGAAAAATGTCAAAGCGGAACAAATGAGAGCCGAAAATGTAAAAGGCGATTATGACTTTATTGTCAGCAGAGCCGTAACCAATATGCCTGATTTTCACAGTTGGATTAAGGATAAGATCAAAAAGCAAAACAAGCACACCTTACACAACGGTATTTTATACTTAAAAGGAGGCGATTTAACCGAAGAGTTAAAAAACTTTCCAAAAGCAACGGAGTACAACATAGCCGACTTTTTTTCGGATCCTTTTTTCGAAACCAAAAAAGTAGTGCATTTGCCGTTAAAGTTTAAGCCATAAAAAAAGCCTCTCCATCGAGAGGCTTTTTTTTAGTTTTTAATAATCTTCTTGGTAATACTGCCGTTTTCGGTGTTGATGTTGATAAGGTAAATCCCTTTCATCAATGAAACCGGAATTTCAAGCGTACCATTGATGTTTTGATGATTGACAGTATAAATGGTTTTGCCTAACATATCTGTAATGGTGATAGCAGCATTTTCAATTGAATAGGAACTGTTGATTTCTATCGTTTTTTCAACAGGGTTTTTAATCCAAAGCGAAGTTAGGGCTTGATCAGTTGTAGCCAAAGCACCTGAGATGATTTCATTCAAAGCAAAAGTCACGTTGTTTGAGGTTAAAGTCACGTGATTCTCATTAACAGTAGGAATGGATGACGCTACAAAAGGTGTTGTTGAGGCACCTGTAACCGGTGCATAAAGATTATTTGTGCCCGAAATTGCCATAGAACTCCAAGTGGGAATAAACGTAAAATAATCGGCATTTAAGTTGTTGAAGAACTCTGTTAGTAGTGGATCTGTTCCCAAATCAGCTTGGAATCCACTCATGTCAAATCGTCCACCCGGAGCTGAGTCTAAACCATCGGTATCAGCCGGAGCTTTCGAATTGGCCAAACTTTCAAAACCAGTAACCCAAGTGATGAACACATATTGTTGTCCTCTAAAGCGACTCACTTGATTGGTTTGATTGGCGGCAGGTGTAAACCTAAGGTTGATAATGGCTCTTTGTGTGGAAGTTACATTGAACGTATGGTTCATGACTTCAAAATTCGGACTGTAGTTCATAGTGCCGTTTCCTGCTCCGTTCGCTATAGATACGTTTCTTACAGTAGCCGGGAATCCCATTGCATTCAATTCATTTTGGAATGCATTTCTGAAATTGGGCGCACCTGTAGGCAACAGTGAAGCCGTAGCGGTATTGAATTCAAAAGCACTTCCGCTTTGCAGATGGCCTTCCATATGGTCGATTAACATTTGTCGGGCAGCCGGACTTTTAATCAATCCATCCACAACCGGTTGGACTGCTGTACTGCCCAATGGTCCGTAAGCCATATAATTAAACAAGTGTTGGAATCCAATAGGAACATTGGCTCCTTGGTGTGGAGAATCAAAAGAGATATACAAACGAGTGTCGTGATCCAAGTTGTTCATTTCCATGTAACGCAAGGCATAGCGAGAGATTAATCCGCCCATACTTGGTCCGATAACTACATTTTTCTCGTTGCCAACTTTTTGAGCGTTGATTTGGTTAATCACTTCAACTAATACAAAAGCATTTCTTTGGATGAAGTCGACTCCACCATCAACCACTGTAGTGGAGTTCGGACGAGTGTAATTCGGAAAATTTACGATAACAATATCAAAACCCAGTGATCTCAAATAATCGGCTAAGTTTTGGTTGGTGCCATAATTTAAACCGGCATAGGTTAAGGCAATACTTCTGGCGTCTCCGGGATCAAATCCATCCACTAAAAAAACCGGTTTGTCTAAAATACCATCAACGGTATCCGGGAAAATTTCGTATTCTCCTTGTCCGAAGTAAGCGGCTGTTTCCCCAAAGCCTTGGTATGGAATGGTTGCTGTTACAGTGGTAATAGCATTGGGAGCATAAGTGTTTTGAGTGTTTCTGGCAGTAGTAGCAAGGCCCGATTCAACTTGAATTACAAAAGACTGATAAGTGGTTTCTCCGTTGCTGAACTGCAATCTACAGTTTACTGTTTGTAAACCTTCTTCATTGAAACGAATCGTGAAAGGTTGGTTTTGTTGAATGCGACTCCATTGGCCGTCTTCTTTGACTTGGTAGGCAATGCTGCTTAGGGTTCGATTGGTGGTGTTGAAAACAAATTCCTCTTTCAAAATGAAAGTCACAGTGTTGGATCTTGATTTAAACACCAAAGGGGAAATCAGATTTACAGCGTGACGATGAAAGATATTTTCACCGCCATTTTTATATTCGTATTGTTGATTGGCATTTAAAAAAACATCTCCGTTTTCTGTTGCATTCTGATTGATGCTTTCAAAATCGCTAATCAAAACACACAAAGGAATTTCCCTGCGAACAGCGCCCAGTTTGGCAGCTTCTCTCAATACTTCCAATTTAGGCAAACGTGCCAAAAAATCGGCTCTTTGCAGTTCGTGATACAGTTGAATGAAATAGGTTGAACTGACTTCTTTTTGTTTTAATTGAGTAGCATTGGACAGACCGAAAACCCTGTCATAAATGATTTTAGTTTGACTTTTTTCCTGAAGCAAATCACATGAATTGTTTTGCGCCGAAGTTAGCAAAGAAAAAAAGCAAACCATCAGAAGCGTAATTTTTTTCATAGTTTTCAATTTTGTTTTTGACGCTCGAATATACAAAAAATACCATTTGAATCGTAAAAAAAAGTCCGAGTGTAAACCCGGACTTTTTTGATTTTGAATAAGATACGATTATTCTCCCAAAAACGGATAGCGATAATCGGCAGGTGTTACAAAAGTTTCCTTGATGGTTCTTGGAGAAACCCATCGCAATAAATTTTGCATAGAACCCGCTTTATCGTTGGTTCCCGATGCTCTGGCGCCACCAAATGGTTGCATGCCCACTACAGCTCCGGTTGGTTTATCGTTGATGTAGAAATTTCCGGCACTGTTTTGTAATGCCAAAGTAGCTTCCTCTATGGCATAACGATCTCTACTGAAAATAGCTCCGGTTAAAGCATATTCTGAAGTTTCATCAACCAGTTTTAAAGTTTCTGACCATTGGGCATCTTCATACACATAAACTGTTAATACCGGTCCGAACAACTCGGTTTCCATAGTCGTGTATTTTGGATTGGAGGTCAAGATTACGGTTGGTTCGATGAAATAGCCTTTCGATTTATCATAATTGCCGCCAAAAATTACTTCAGCGTCTGCATCTTGTTTGGCTTGGTCGATATATTTAGCCAATTTATCAAAAGAACCTTCGTGAATTACTGCAGTAACGAAATTGGAAAAATCTTCAGGGCTTCCCATTTTGATGGTGGCCAACTCTTTGCCCATTTCTTCTTTAATAGCAGGCCAAAGTGATTTTGGGAAATACGCTCTTGAAGCGGCTGAACATTTTTGACCTTGGAATTCAAAAGCACCGCGAATGGTGTTGGCTACCACTTGTTTCACGTTAGCGCTCGGGTGAACCATCACAAAGTCTTTTCCTCCGGTTTCTCCAACGATTCTTGGGTATGTTTTGTAAGTGTGGATGTTTTGGCCGATTTTTTTCCAAATTTCTTTGAATACAAAAGTGGAACCGGTATAATGTACTCCGGCAAAATCAGGACTGGCCAAAACGGTATCAGTAATCATTACCGGATCTCCGAAAACTACGTTAATTACACCATCTGGTACACCGGCTTCTTGGAATACATCAATAATGATTTTTGCCGAGAAAACCTGACTGTCACTAGGTTTCCAAACCACAGTGTTGCCCATTAATGCAGCGCTAGCAGGAAGGTTAGCGGCGATGGCAGTAAAATTAAAAGGCGTGATGGCGTAAACAAATCCTTCTAAAGGACGGTATTCTACACGATTCCATACATCAGAAACCGATTTGGGTTGGTCGCTGTAGATTTGCGTCATGAACTCTACGTTGTAACGCAAGAAGTCGATTAATTCACAAGAAGCATCAATCTCAGCTTGAAAAATAGTTTTGGATTGCGCAATCATGGTTGCGGCGTTGATTTTAGCACGATAAGGTCCGGCAATCAGCTCGGCAGCTTTTAAAAAGATAGCAGCTCTTTGTTCCCAAGCCATATTGGCCCATTTTTTTCTGGCTTCCAAAGCAGCAGCAATGGCTTGTTCCACATGCTTCTTTTCGGCTAAATGATAAGTGCCAACCACGTGTTGGTGGTCATGAGGCGCCGTCATGTTGCGAGTATTACCGGTGCGAATTTCTTCGCTTCCGATATAATTGGGAACATCAATGGTTTCGTTCCACATTTTTTGGTAGGCTGCTAAAACGGCTGCTTTTTCAGGCGAGTTAGGAGCGTATGATTTTACAGGTTCATTGACCGCTTTAGGGACATGAAAAAATCCTTTAGGCATATTTTAGATTATTAGAGTGTTAGACATCTTAGAATTTCAGACAATCAGCATCCGAAAAACTGACACAAAAGTACAAAGGAATTTCCGATTTCTTAATACGGGAAGTCAAAGATTAATTTTGTAGAAACCACACTTTTAATTCAAGGCAAATGGGGCACTCAACTTAAAGGTTGGCACTATCACTTTAAAGGATTTGGTGGTAGTGAAATTAATCATGGTAAAGTAACCACTCATAGCTCCAAACGGAGACGATAACAAGCAACCCGAATTGTAAGTGTGTTTTTCACCGGGTTTTAATACCGGTTTTTTGCCAATTACACCTTCGCCGTCCACAATTTCTTTTTCATTGAGAGAATCTAAAATTTCCCAATGGCGTGAGTTGAGTTGCACCGAATCTTTGCTGTGGTTTTCTATGGTGATTTCATAACTAAAGGCAAAATGAATCTTGTAGTTTTTGAAGTAAGTGCCTTCAAAACTAGTCAGAACCGAAATTTTAATGCCTCTTGTTATTTGCGAAACCATGTAGTATTCATTCTATTACGTTGTCAAATTTACAAAAAATACGCTTGCTCAGATGAATTAGATGTTAAATTTTGATTAGTAAGTGATATCAACCGAACTGGCAATTCCTTTGCCGATAATGCGATCGTAACGTTGGTTGTTTTCGCGGTAATATACCAAGGCAAAATAATTGTTTTCGGTTTGGTGAAAGTTACCGTCGATGGCATTCTCTTCGTCAATTTTGCCGTTGGCATCTGCGATAACATATTGGTAGTTGGTAAACCCTTGTTTGATCATTATGGCTTTTTCATATATGCCTTTTTCTGCATTGTAATCCATTTTATTTTCTTCGCTTATGGCAAAACCGTTGAACATCCCGTTTACATAAATCGACTTTTTGCCAAAGTAATTCGGAGCTGACAATGTAAAAAATACCCAGGCGTAATCGGCTTCAATCTCGTTGTTTTGGGCGTTGATGTTTTTAACGATGAAATTGCCGTTGATGTCCGGATAATAAGTATAAGGCGCACTGGCTCTGGCTTCATTTAAATACAAGTGTGCATTGTAAATACCGCCGTTGGAATCAATTCGTCCAATGCTGTTGTTGGCCGCTCGGATGTCTTTGTTTTCAAAAAATAAAAACTCATTACCAGCCCAAAATTGGGTTTCGGCATCGTATCGGTAAATCAAATCGTTACCGATAGTGTATTGAGGTTTTATTCCGGTAATGGCATTGTCAAATTTGCCGTTTTGCAGCAACATTACTTTGACATTTTGTAGCGGACTTTGGAAGGTGATGGTGGTCGACTTTATAGTAAAGTCTAAGTTGTGTTTCTGATTGGTAACCGACAAGTTACGGGCTCTTCTGACTTGCATCGGAACGGTTACTAATTCTTCATATAGGATGAATTTTTTGGTAAAAACGACTTCTTTGTCATCGTTTAAAATTTTGAGAATATAGTTGCCGCTGACTCTAAATTGGGTGAAACGATTCGGGAAAGTTAAACGATAGTGAGAATACAATTGTAAAGTGGTCAACGAATTGGTGTAATCCTGAATGCGTTGGTCGTCGAAACCATTTAAGTATTCGTTTTTAAACAATTGCGAAGGTTTCCAATCGTAATCGCAATGGGTAATGGTGTAAAAATAATTGGCTTCATTGCCGTACAAGTCGTCAAATTGAAACTGGAAAGTATCGCCCAATCGGAAAATCGGAATCGTGTTTTGGCCATTTTGGACGAAACTGATGGTTTTGATGTTGTAAGGCGGCGGGATTTCTTTTTCAACTTGAGCAAAAACCGTGGTACAAAGGATAAATAAAGCTAAGGTGCAGAAGCGCTTTTTTAACATGATATTCAATTTTCGAAACGTAAATATACTAATTAATACCACACGAATGATGCCACTCATACTCATTTCGGTTTTGTACTTGCTAAATTATCGTTAATCAGATTTAAATTTCGTAAATCTTTTCTTAGTTTCACAATAAAGATTTCTTTTATCCGTTATAATCCTTAATTCAAAAACAAAAATCTAAATTTTTATGAAACAAATTTTAAAATCGGCATTGGTCCTTTTTTTGTTTCCGGCGGCACTTTTTGCTCAGGAGCTAAAACCAACCGATGCTATTCCCTTTGATCCGAATGTAAAAAAAGGAACCTTAAAAAATGGACTCACTTATTACATTAGAAAAAACAGTAAGCCTGAAAATAAAGTGGATTTGCGACTGGTTATTAATGCCGGTTCCATTTTAGAAAACGACGACCAACAAGGATTGGCGCACTTTATGGAACACATGTGCTTTAATGGAACCAAGCGTTTTCCGAAAAATCAATTGGTGGATTACTTGCAAAGCATAGGGATAAAATTTGGCCAACACCTCAATGCATATACCAGTTTTGATGAAACGGTGTATTTTCTTCCGTTGCCTTCCGACAATCCTGAAAAGTTAGAAAAAGGATTCCAAATCATCGAAGATTGGGCTTTTAATGCCAACTTAACTCCTGAGGAAATCGATAAAGAAAGAGGGGTGGTTTTAGAGGAATATCGTTTAGGATTAGGCGCCGACAAAAGAATGGAAGATCGTTACATTCCTAAAATGATGTATCAATCCAAATATGCCGATCGTTTGCCGATAGGGAAAAAAGAAATCCTTCAAAATTTCACTTATGAAAAATTAACTAACTTTTACAAAGATTGGTATCGTCCTAATTTGATGAGTGTTATTGTAATTGGCGATATCGATGTGGCGCAAATGGAGCAAAAAATCAAAGATCATTTCGAGAATTACAAGAATCCGGCAAATGAGAAACCAAGAAAAGTTTTTGATGTTCCGAACCACAAAGAAACTTTGGTAGCCATTGAAAGTGACAAAGAAGCAGCTCAAACCCAAATACAATTGCTGTATAAAGATTATGAAGTGCAAAAAAAAATCAGAACCATTAAAGATCTACAGGATAAATTGGCTGAAGGTGTTTTTTCAACCATGTTGAATAACCGTTTGAACGAGTTGGCCAATTCCCCAACACCACCATTTACTTTTGGATATACTTATCACGGCGGTACTTTTGCCAGAAACAAAGAAGCGTTCCAATCTTTTGCCATGATTGATGAAAAGAAACAAATTGAAGCTTTGAAAGTATTGGTTGCCGAAAACGAAAGAGTCAAAAAGTTTGGTTTTACAACCGGCGAATTTGAAAGAGCCAAAAGCGAAATCATTTCCAGAATAGAAAATCAATACAAAGACAGAGACAAGACCAACTCAGAGGACTTAATCTGGGAATGCCAATCGAATTTCTTAGAGGAAAGCCCGATGCCAGGCATAGAATGGGAATACCAAAATATTGAAAAAATACTTTCTTCCATCAAATTGGAACAAGTGAATGGTTTAATTAAAGATTTTATCAAAAACGATAACAGAGTAGTGGTGATTACTTCGCCTGAAAAAGAAGGGCTGAAAAAAGTAACGGAAAAAGAAGTTTTAGAGGCTTTAGTAGTTAATACTAAAGATTTAAAGCCATATGAAGATAAGGCGGTAGCTTCAAGTTTGTTACGCAAACCCATTAAAGAAGGCGCTATCGTGAAAAAAGAAACCAATGATAAAATTGGGACCACCACTTTAACGCTTTCTAACGGTGCAAAAGTGACTTATAAGAAAACCGACTTCAAAAACGACGAAATTTTGTTGGAAGCCATTAGTTTCGGCGGTACCAATATGTATTCAAATGAAGAAATCAAAAAAACGCAGTTCGCTAATAATGGTTTAACAGAAGCCGGATTTTCCGGCTTAACCCAAAACGATATCGATAAGTTTATGGCCGGCAAAATTGCCTCAGTTACTCCTTACATCAGCAATGTAACCGAAGGTTTCAGAGGAAATACCACACCTAAAGATTTAGAGTATGCATTCCAAATGTTACACGCTTATTTTACCGATTTGAATTTTGATAAAGCGGCTTTTGAAGGCTACAAACAAAAGCAATCCAACTTTATGGGGAATATGATTTCACAACCCGGATTTTATTTCCAACAAGAGTTTTACGGCTATTTGAACAAAGAAAATCCAAGATGGAACGGCATCGTACCAACAGAAGAAAAATGGGCAGCCACGGATTATGAATTAGCGTACAAAAAATTCAAAGAACGCTTTGCCAATGCGGCTGATTTTGAATTCTTCTTTGTTGGTAATGTTGATGATGCAGCTATGGAAAGTTTTGCTAAAAAGTATATTGCCTCCTTGCCTTCTAATAATACAAAAGAAACTGCCAAAGATTTAGGTTACCGCTTTTTAAAGGGCGATCTCAAAAAAGTAATCAACAAAGGGAAAGACCCTAAAAGTAATGTAACCATTATGTACTATGGTGATGCAGTATATTCATCAAATGACGCTGTTGCTATGACTGCTTTGGGTGAAGTGCTTACCATTAAATTGGTGGAAGAATTAAGAGAAAACGAAAGTGGCGTGTACGGCGTTAGTGCCCGTGGCAGTATGTCTAAAATCCCATATGAATCATACGGGTTTAACATCAGTTTCCCATGCGGTCCGGAAAATGCTGAAAAACTAACGGCATCGGCTTTGGCTGAATTGGATAAAATTGTTAAAAACGGTCCGGAAGAAAAAGACGTCAACAAATACAAAGAAGCTGAAGCTTTAGAGTATAAAAAGAAAATCAAAGAAAACCGTTATTGGTTGACTAATTTTACCCGCTCGTTTATGAATGGCTCAAATCCTGAGGAAATTTTAACAGCGTCAGAAAAAGTAAAAGCTGTTACCGCCAAAGAAATCCAAGAGGTAGCAAAGAAATATTTAACCAAAGATAAAGCCATTGGTGTTTTAATGCCGGAATAGATTTTTTGAAAAGATTTACCGCAGATTCGCAGATTGATGATTTGTGAATTTGCGGTTTTTTATTTGTAACAAACGGGAATAATTTCGCCTTTGGCCAAACAATATTTTTCTACCAATTCAGGAGCAATCTTGTGGGTATAATCTTCTTCGATTACAGTAAATCCAATGCTTCTCAATTTATCGAAATAATCCCTTCCGTAAACGCGAACGTGATCGTATTGTCCGAAAATTTTAGCGCGCTCTTTTTGATCGGTGATGCTGTCGTCCGAAAAAGTAACGGCCCTGGACAAATCTTGCGGAATCTGGAAAATACCCATACCGCCGGGTTTTAGCACGCGATACAATTCTTGCATGGCTTTAGTGTCATCCGGAATGTGTTCCAAAACGTGGTTGCAAAAAATAATGTCGTATTGGTTGTCTTCAAAAGGTAAGTTACAAATGTCAGCCTTCACATCTGCTAATGGTGAAAGTAAATCGGTGGTCGTATACTCGATATTGCTTTGCTTCTTGAAACGTTTGTAAAATTCTTGTTCGGGCGCAAAGTGCAAAACTTTCTTTTTGTCTTTGGCAGTGAAAAAATCAGTTTCGTTTTGCAAATACAACCACAACAAACGGTGTCTTTCCAACGAAAGTGTACTCGGAGACAATACGTTATTTCTTTGGTTACCGTAACCGTAAGGCAAAAACATACGGAAACTTTTCCCATCAATCGGGTCGGTAAAACGACTGCCTTTCAAAACAAAAGCCAAAATCGGACGCACTACAATACTTAACCGAATTAAAATGGGTCTCGGAATAGTGTTTAAGATGAATTTGAATAATTTCTTCATTACAGCACTAATGGTTTTTGACGGAATTCATCTTCTTCGTTACTCTCGATACCTAAAGCTTTGTAGATATAGGCAAAAGTCGAGAGCAATTCGGGCTTGCCGTTTACCAAAGCTACATTGTGTTCAAAATGTGCACTTGGTTTTTTGTCTGCGGTTACTATTGTCCAGCCGTCTTTTAAGGTTTTGATGTTGCGACTTCCCATGTTAATCATCGGTTCGATAGCTACCACCATGCCTTCTACAAATAATTTGCCTCGGCCTTTTTTACCGTAATTAGGCATTTCGGGTGCTTCGTGCATGACGCGTCCTAATCCGTGTCCGACTAATTCTCGTACTACGCCGTAGCCATGTGCTTCGGTGTATTTTTGAATGGCATTTCCAACATCTTCTACGCGGTTTCCTATTTTAAATTCGCGGATTCCAACGTACAAACTTTCTTTGGTAATTTGTAGTAATTTTTTGGTCGCCGGTGCCACATCCCCAATTTCAAAAGTATAAGCGTGATCGCCGTAAAATTCATTTTTCAAAACACCGCAATCTACCGATACGATATCGCCTTCTTCAATTGGGCGGCTGGTAGGCAAACCATGAACTACTTGTTCGTTAACGCTGGTTAACAAAGTTGACGGACAGCCATACAAGCCTAAAAATCCCGGAACCGCTTGGTGGTCACGAATGAATTGTTCGGCTAACTTGTCGAGTTGTAAAGTGGTTACACCCGGTTTTATTTCGGTGGCTATCATGCCTAAGGTTTTGGAAACCAACAAGGCACTTTCGCGCATCAATTCGATTTCTTCTGCGGTTTTTTGAATAATCATCTGCTGTAATTTAACTTTTGCATTGGGCTTGTTGCCGTGAATGAGGTTGCAAAAGTAATTATTTTACGTTTACTTATTCAGGATTGGCCATGATTTTAAACAGTTTGGCATTCGAATCGAAGTAACGGTTTTCGATTAACAGTTTCGACAATTGGGCGGATACTAAGTTGTTTTCACGCGTATTGATTAAAAAAATCGAGCTTTCTCCAAAGGTAAATAACCGTTCTTCCGAAGTTAACATGGTGTTATAATCGGTGACCAAACTCTCGATGAGTTGTTTTTGTTTCTCCAGCGAATTGATTTCGGTTTGTTGTGCTTTGATTTTGTTTTTCAATGATACCCGCTCCAAATCCAAATCGAATTTTACATCTTGTAACTTCAGCTTGGCCAATTGCAAACTGCCGCGTTCTTTTCGCAAAAAAAGCGGGAAGTAAAAGTTTAAGCCGACTTTGTAATCTTGAAATCGATAATTGTCAAAGTATCTTGGTTCGGACAAATACGAATAGCCTAAATCGATTCTCGGCAACAACATATTGGCTTTGAGTTTTCGCTCCACATCGAGCATTTCGATTTTTTGCTCCAAAGCGTTAATCTTCGGATGGTTTTCTAAAGATGGATTTTCGAGCATCAAGTCGTTGGTTCGCAAGGTTTCTTTAATGGTAAGCACTAAATTTTCTTCAGGAATGATGTCGTCTTGTAATTCGAGTGGAACATTGTTTTCCAACCACAGGAAGTTGGCCAACTCCAATTTGGCTTTGGCCAGTTTCAACTGTGATTCTTCCAAACTCAATTTTCTGTTTCTAACAATAATGCCGGCTTCTACGCTGTCAATAGCCGGTTTGTCGCCTTGTTCTATAGACTTAGCGATGCCTTGATAACGAATGTTGGCATTGTTGAGATAGGTTTGATATAGTGTAACTTCGTTGTGGTTTCGTTTCCAATTGAAATAGGCCACCGAAGCGTCGTATAAAACCGAAACGGCCATTAAATTTCTTTCGGCTTGACTCAATTTTACCTGAATTTTAGCCTTACGCAAATCGGCCATTCTTTGGTTGATAAATAAACCTTGTCCCAAAGGCACAGAAATTCCCAAAGAAGTCAATCCTTGGTTGGGAACGGTGTTTTCCGGATTGAGGTAAATACCTTCGTTGTTATCGAAGCCCGCTTTAATTTCTACGCCGTACCAAGTCGGGATTTTAAAACTGCTGTTTAAAATCGAGTAGTATTGGTTGTCTTTGAATTTCTTTTGTTCAAAATCGACTTCAATTTTCGGGTCGAAACCACCGCGCGCCATCATTAAATTGGCTTGTGCCTGATTGATTTCTAAATTGGCACTTTTAACCAAAGGATGGTATTTTTTGACATAACCTAAAAACTCATTATAGGTGAGTTCTTTGAAAGTGTTTTGACTCCAAACCGAAAACCCGAACAGTAAAAAACCTATGAGAAGCGATTTCATTATTTTTTGTCTTTTTGAGTATTGTTTTTAGGCTGGTAATAGTTAGGTGGAAAGCCGTTAAGGGTTCGCCATATTTCAAACCAAACCGGAACATTGTCGAGCAAAGCTAAGGTTTGTGCACCCGAACCGATGCTGATTTGTTTAGGCCAAGGTGCTTCGTTTTCATCCGGGGCAATCAAAACGCGGAATTTACCGTTATCACTGATAAAGTTTTCGATGGCTACAATTTTACCACCGAAAGTACCATAGGACAAGTTTGGCCAACCCGAGAATACAATAGTAGGCCAACCATCGAACCAAATTCGGACTTTTTCTCCTTTGTGCAATAAAGGCAAATCGGTAGCCGAAACAAAAGTTTCTACAGCGATGTCGTATTTGGCCGGCATGATGCTAACAATTTGAGTGCCTTCTTTAATAGTTTCACCAATACCCGATTGCAACGCACGGTTTACATAACCACTTTGCGGTGCTTTGATGTAATACATGCCGTTTCGGATTTGGTAATTGGTGTATTGGTTTTTCAGTTTGTTTACTTGAGCTTCAGTATCGTATTGACTGCTTAAGGCCGTAAACCTGTCGCTGCTCGCTTTTTGCTCTTTTTCATTGTATTCGGCTATGATACGATTAACTTCTACTTTGGCATTAATCAATTCGTTTTCGCTGGCCAATAATTTGTTTTCCTGTGTGATGATTTTGGCTTCGGTTTCTTGCAACTTCAAGCGTTTTTCTTCCACATCGGTCATTGGTTTTAAGCCTTCTTTGTTTAAAGCTAAGGAACGATTGAACTGAGTAGTGGCAATTTTAATCTGCGTTCTTACCGCTACCAAATCCATACTGTCACTTTTGACTTTTAAGATGGCTTGACGGATTTTGTTGTTGGCTTGTTGTAATTTGAGTTGGCGTTCGTTGCGGATTGCCGCTATTTGTCCTTCCAAAGAAACTACTTTGCCACCATAGGATTTTTCAGCGAGTTCTTTGGCTTTGAGTTGGCTTTCGGTGTTTTTAACCAAATTCGGATCGAGGTAATCTTCTTTGGTTTCCGATATGAACAAAATAGTGTCGCCTTTTTGCACAAAATCACCTTCTTTAACATACCATTTTTCTATTCTACCGGCTATGGCTGAATGAATGGTTTGCGGTCTTTGATCCGGTTTTAATGTCGTTACTGCCCCCGAACCTGAGATGTTTTGTGTCCAAGGCAAAAACAAAATCAATAAGCCAAATAAGGAAACGCCAACAATAATTTTATTCAAAATTTTGTAATGCGGGCGATCACTCAGCGTTTTAAAGGTGCTGTATTTTTCTATGTTTTCGCCAATTCGATTGTTGTTAGAAATATTAAGCATCTTGATTATTGTTTAGTGTCGTTAATAATTTTTCCTTCGCTCATGGTTATTTTACGCGTGCATTTTTGTTTCCAATAGTCGTTTTTAGAGGAAACAATCAGCGTCCATTTGTTCTCGTTTGAAGTGATAAAATCAATCACTTCCTGAGCGGCATCATAGTCCATTTTATCCAAAGCATCTTCATAGAATAAAATCTTCGGGCGATTGATAATACTTCGGGCCAACAAGATTTTTTGGGCATTAGAAGAAGACAATTGTTTTCCTTCGGGATAAATTTTGGTGTCCAAACCTTTGGGTAACGATTTGATAAAGTCGCCCAACTTAACGCTGTCTATCGCCCATTTTAAATCTTCCTGAGAAATCAACGGGTTGTTGAAAGTGATGTTTTCTAATATAGTGCCTTCAAACGGTGTTTCACCCGTAATTATGGTGTTGATTTGAGAACGATATTGCTCCAAATCGATTTTTCTGTAAGTGTCATCATTGATGTAAAACGAACCTGAAGTTGGCTTCATTAAACCGGATAGAATTCTGATTAAGGTGGTTTTTCCCGAACCGTTGTTGCCTTCTAAATAAATTTTTTCCGATTGTTCGATGGTGAGGTTTATCTTTTCCAGTACATAATCGGTGGCATCGGGGAATTTGAAGCTTAAATTCTCTGCAGCCAATTGGATGTTGGTGTAGCAAAAATCCGCCGGTTTAGTGGAAGATTCTTCGATGTCTAAATCGGTTATTTGACCAATTTTTTCAACCGCTGTCAATACATCATACAAGGTTTCCAAACCGATAATAATTTTTTCTACCGAATTAATGACCAACAAGATGATGATTTCTGCGGCAACAAACTGACCGATGTTCATTTTTTGGTTTAGCACCAAATAGCCGCCAATGAGCAATAAACCGGCTGTAATGATGATTTTAAAAACGATCAATTGGGTGTACTGTCTTTTGATAACGCCAAAGTGTCTTTCACGATGGGTTAAATACTCCGACACCAAACGGTCGTTTTTTGTTAAGGCAAAGTCGAAATTAGAAGTTTTTTTGAAACTAAAATTGTTTCGAGCCATTTCCTGTAACCAACTCACGACCTTATACTTATATTTCGATTCTTTTAAACTGCTGGACAAACCCGAGTTGAACGAGAATTTGAAAATGATGTACAACAATAGCATCAAAAAGATACCAAAGAAGATAAAAAACGGATGGTATAAAGACAATAATATAATTCCGAAGACAATTTGGAGCAAAGCCGAAGAAAAGTCGATTAACAATTTTGAAGCTCCTTTTTGAATGGTCAAAGTATCAAAAAAGCGATTGGCTAATTCGGGCGGATATTGATTGTGTAAGGCCTCTGTTTTGATTTTAGGCAAGCGAAAGCCAAATTCAAACGAAGAGCGAATGAATATTTTTTGTTGTAAATTCTCTGTGATGCGCAATTGCATTAATGATAGAATACCGACCAATGCTACACCGGCAATTACAATGAAAACCAAGACTATCCAAGAGACACTTACTCTTCCGGATTGAATTAAGTTGATAATAGCTTGAATTCCGAGCGGTAAGGACAAGCTTACCAATCCGGCAAAGATGGCATAAAAAAATACCTGTGTGATGTCTTTACGGTCGAGTTTGAGTAGGTTAATTAACCTTTGAGACGCTGTTAATGCCATAGTTATTTACTTAAGATTTTTTGAACCAAATCAATATAAAATTGGGTTGGTGAATTGTTGTCATTACAATTGGTTATGGTTTTCAAATGGTCTTTTAAAAAATGTTGGTGTAACGAACCTTCGACTATAGAAGAGGCCAAACTTTTAGCAAAAGCATATTCAGGATTCACTTCTTGAATGATGTCGATGATTCGATTGATGACCCTTTTGTAAACCAAAAAGAAACCTTCTTTGTTTTCTTCATCTACTTCTTTGGTTAGCAATGTTTTGGTGAATTCGGCTATAATGATTTTGTTTAAAACAGACTCGTTAATATGGATGGTTGCTGAATCATCCTCAATTTTCTCGGTAACTATGGTAATGGCTCTTTTTAGTTTTTCCATCGGATCAGGAATATTGGTAGTCGAAATTACCATGCGGTATTCCAACCAACCCCAATACCAAGAAGACAAATACAATAACAGTTTGTGTTTGCTTTCGAAATAGCGATAGATAGAGCTTTCATTAGAACCTATTTGTTCTCCCAATTTTTTAAAAGTGAAATTTTCAAAGCCAATTTCATCCATTAAAAGAATACTTTTTTCAATGATTTTTTTACCCAAATCTGAGGTTTCAGGATTTTTTACAAATAGTTTCGGATTTACCGTAATTGTAATATTAGATAAGATACTATTCATATTTTTTTATTTATGAGGAACCGATTTGATTGTTTTCATTTGAATGACATCAACTAAAAAAGCAAATGCCATCGAGAAATAGATATAGCCTTTCGGAATTTCAAAATGAAGTCCTTCTGCAATAAGAGAAACACCAATCATCATTAAAAAACACAACGCCAATATTTTAAAAGATGGGTGTTTGGCAATAAACTCACTGATGGGTTTGGCGGCAGCTAACATAATCACCACTGTAACAATTACCGCCGTGTACATTACCCAAAGCTGTTGCACCATGCCAACTGCCGTGATGATTGAATCGATAGAGAAAACCAAGTCCAACAAAACTACTTCGCCCAAAAGTTTCCCAAAAGACGCCTTTTTAATGGCTATGGGTTCATTGGATTGTAAAGCTTCAGTTTTGTGGTAAATCTCTTTGGTACTTTTGTAAATCAGAAACAATCCGCCAACAATTAAAATAAGCCCTTTGCCGGTAAAATCGATGTCCGATATGCGGAACAAGGTTTGGTCCAATTTTAAAATCCAGGAAATCAAGGCCAATAAGCACAAACGCATAATCAACGCCAATCCGATTCCCCAAAACCTTAGTTTGTTGCGTTGGCTTTCGGGTAGTTTATCGGCTAAAATAGAGATGAAAATAATGTTGTCAATCCCCAGAATTACTTCTAAGGCAATCAAAGATAATAACGGAATAATGGCTTCTGTCATCATAATTATAAGTTGATTTTAAATCCGAAGTTTAAATTTTTTAATTCTTGCAAGTTGGCATCGACTTTATTGTTCTTAAAATCCAAAAAACGCAAATGATCCAGCTGCATAATTTGTTTGGGCAATTCCATAAAATCGTTGTCGTTCAAATAAAGTATTTCCAAGGATTTCATTTTGTCAAACTGTTTGGGAAGCGTTTGCAGTTTGTCGTTTTCCAAATGCAGCTCTTTCAAGTTGTTTAAATTGCTCAAAACATCCATGCTTTTCTCTAAATCAAATTGCTTTTCGTCATTCAAGTACAGCACTTCTAATTTGGATAAGCTTTTCAAGGTTTTGGGCAAAACTTTAAAGTTGTTGCCGCTCAAATCCAGTTTTTTCAAGTTGGTTAGTTTGGAAAGGCCTTCCGGAACCACAGTTAAATTATCGTTTTTCAAACTCAAATACTCCAAGTTTGAAAAAACGGACCAATCGATATCATCTAAACTGATTTTCTGATTGCTTAAGTCCAAACTAATAACTTCTTTGGGCGATAGTAAAGCTTCACCCAAACTCACAAATCTTTTGGTTTCGGCTACTGGATTAGATTGTGCGGACAAACTGTTTATCCCGTTGAGCAACCCTAAAAACAAAATCACAACCTTTTTCATAGCTATTGGATTTTAATGTATTTGATTGCAAAGATAATAGTAAAACTATTAATATTGAAATTTTAACTTTTATTTAAACATGTTTCAAATGCTGCTTTATGAGAAATGTCATATTTTTATAAGGTTTTGGGCCATAATTTTGAACAAAATTTTTTAGTTATGAGCAAATATGTTACCGCTGCGGAAGCAGTTAAAGTAGTCAAGTCCAACGACCGAGTGTATGTTCAAGCGGCAGCAGCTACGCCCTCAGTTTTAACTCAAGCGCTCTCCGATAGAGCCACCGAGTTAAGGAATGTTGAGGTTTGTCATTTACACACCGAAGGCAATGCGCCTTATGCCAATCCCGATTTAGCCGATAGTTTTCATGTGAATTCTTTTTTTATCGGAGCCAATGTGCGTCATACTTTAAAAGCAGGAAACGGTTCTTATACACCGGTATTTTTAAGTGAATTGCCTCATTTGTTTCGCAAAAAAGTTTTGCTGATAGATGTGGCTTTTATCCATGTTTCGCCACCCGACAGACATGGCTATTGTTCGTTAGGAGTTTCGGTTGAAGCTACTGTGGCTGCCATAGAAAACGCCAAGATTGTTATTGCGCAAGTCAATCCGCAAATGCCGAGAACCTTCGGTGACGGTATACTGCACGAATCTGAAATCGATTATTTGGTGGAAGTCAATGAGCCTATTTTTGGTCACGAACCAACGCCTTTTTCCAAAGAAGAAGAGAAAATCGGGGAGTACGTCGCGTCTCTAATTGAAGACCGAAGCACCTTGCAAATGGGAATCGGTTCGATACCCAATGCGGCTTTGAGTAAATTAAAAAACCACAAAGATTTAGGCTTGCATACGGAAATGTTCTCCGACGGTGTTATCGATTTAATCGAAAGCGATGTCATCAATTGTAATTACAAAGGGACCTTGCGCGGTCGCGTTTTGGCTACGTTTTTAATAGGTTCCAAACGATTGTACGATTTTGTAAGCGACAATCCGTTTATCGAAATGAAAGAATCTTCCATGGTGAACGATACAGCGCGCATTCGAAAAAATCCTAAAATGGTGGCTATTAATTCGGCCATTGAAGTGGATGTTACCGGTCAGGTTTGTGCCGATTCCATCGGAGCCAATATGTATTCCGGAGTAGGTGGCCAAATGGATTTTATTCGTGGTGCTTCTCTCAGTGAGGGCGGAAAAGCCATTATTGCTTTGCCTTCCATTACCAAAAGAGGGGACAGCCGAATTGTGCCTTACCTTAAACAAGGCGCCGGCGTAGTAACCACCCGTTCTCATGTGCAATACATCATCACCGAAAACGGCATAGCCAATCTCTACGGTAAAACACTAAAACAACGCATTGATGAGATGGTTAAAATTGCGCATCCAAACCATCAGGAAAGCATCGAAAGAAGTTATTATGAAATGTTGAAATAGGAGCGATAGGCTCGTGCATTTCAGCGGTCCGTGTTCCTGCTTTCCGCTACAATACAAAAGGCTTCCTAAACGGGAAGCCTTTTGTATTTTCACTATAATCAGGGCTAGTTGGTTTTGGTCTTTTGCAAAATCAGTAGTGCTAACCTGCCAGTTATAGACGTACCAACAACGATTTTCCGGTCATGACTCCCGGTTTCGGAATATCCATCAATTCTAAGATAGTTGGAGCAATATCCCCTAAAACGCCGTCATGTACTCTAATATGGTCTTTATCAACCAAAATAATCGGCACCGGATTTGTTGTGTGTGCTGTGTTAGGAGAACCATCCGGGTTAATCATGGTTTCGCAATTGCCGTGATCGGCGATGATAATGGTGGTGTAATTGTTAGCTAAGGCTGTTTCAACTACTTCCTTCACACAAGCATCAACAGCTTCACAAGCTTTAATGGCAGCTTCCATTACACCGGTATGACCCACCATGTCGCCGTTGGCAAAATTCAAACACACAAAATCCACTTCCCCTTTTTCCAATTCGGGAATCAAAGCGTCTTTCAATTCGTAAGCACTCATTTCGGGTTGTAAATCGTAAGTAGCCACTTTAGGTGAATTTCTCAAAATACGGGTTTCGCCATCAAACGGCACTTCGCGTCCGCCCGAAAAGAAAAAGGTCACGTGCGGATATTTTTCAGTTTCGGCTATACGAATTTGTTGCTTTCCGGCTTTTTCCAATACTTCGCCTAAAGTTTCGGTAATATTGTCTTTGTCATAAATTACGTGTACGTTTTGATAGGTATCATCGTAATTGGTCATCGTTACGTAATACAAATTAAGTTTGTGCATGTTGTGTTCGTGGAAATCTTTTTGGGATAAGGCTTCGGTTAATTCGCGACCTCTATCGGTTCTGAAGTTGAAGAAAATCACCACGTCATCGTTTTGAATCGCAGCCAAAGGTTGGTTGTTCGCATCTACTTTCACCAAAGGCAAAATGAACTCATCCGTTACGTTTTCAGCATAACTTTCAGCTATACTTTGTGCTAAATTTGTCGTGTGTTTTCCCATGCCGTTCACTACTAAATCGTAAGCCAATTTGACGCGTTCCCAACGTTTGTCGCGGTCCATGGCATAATAACGACCAACTACTGAAGCTATTTTTACCGAAGTGTTTTCGATGAATTTTTCCAGGTCTTCAATATATCCTTTGCCCGATTTCGGGTCAACATCTCGACCGTCGGTAAAGGCATGTACAAATACTTTTTCTAAACCAAACTCCTGAGAAGCCTCAATCAAACCGCGCAAATGTGAGGTATGAGAATGCACACCGCCATCGGAAACCAATCCTAAAAAGTGAACGGCTTTGTTGTTGGCTTTGGCGTATTCAAAAGCAGCCACCAAAGGTTTTTCCTGTGCCATGGTTTTGTTGGCTACCGCTAAGTTGATTTTGGCCAAGTCCTGATACACGATTCTTCCGGCGCCTAAATTCATGTGGCCCACTTCTGAGTTTCCCATTTGTCCTTCGGGTAAACCCACGTTTAAGCCATCGGTTCTTAATTGGGCATTCGGGTATTGCTTGTATAAACCATTGATAAAAGGCACATTGGCATTGTCTATGGCGGAAACTTTTGGGTCGGGCGATTTACCCCAACCGTCTAAAATCATCAGGATTACTTTCTTATTCATGAGTTGCATTTTACCCTACAAAGATAGGGTATAAAATTGATTTTTTAGAAGCGTTCTCTCGTTTTAGGTTTGGTAAACGAATTGTAAAAACGCGAATTTTTAACCGAGTTGTAATCGATAAAATAACGAACACTGATAGAGAACACATGGTTCAAATTATCATTGTTCAAGGCGTCACGGAAATTGGATTCAAACTGTCGGTTGAATTCTCTACTAAACAAACTCGAATTATTCCGGTACAAAACCGATACCTGACTGCCGGGAGCGAACCACCAAGAATAGGTTAGGTCTAAATTCCATAAGTTGAGATTAGAGTTACGGTTTTCGGTATAGGTTGTGTTGTTTTCAAAACCGCCGTCT